>Ga0116231_10000001_pt1 | contig 223454 bp, 210 predicted proteins | sample S1TSphgellanicum_2_FD_89695 | JGI IMG/M metagenome (GOLD analysis project Ga0116231, IMG submission 89695) | Host-associated microbial communities from peat moss isolated from Minnesota, USA - S1T2_Fd - Sphagnum magellanicum MG | ecosystem: Host-associated > Plants > Peat moss > Unclassified...
AGAAAATGGAATTGAAATTCCTACACAATCTGTATCTTCAAGTGAATCAACATTTATTCAACCTCAACTCAAAACTTCATCTCCTGAAAAATTAGAGAATGGAATTGAAATTCCCACACAATCAATATCATCATCAAGCGAACCAATAGTTATTCAACCTCAACTCGAAACTCCATCTCTTGGAATAACAGAGAATGGAATTCAAGTTCCTACACAATCTGTATCTTCAAGTGAATCAACATTTATTCAACCTCAACTCAAAGCTTCATCTCCTGAAAAATTAGAGAATGGAATTGAAATTCCTACACAATCTCTATCATCAAGTGAATCAACAGTTATTCAACCTCAACGCGAAACTCCATCTCCTGAAAAATTAGAGAGTCGGATTTCCACTCCAATACAAACAGATATTCCAATTCAGACTACTATAGAAACTAAGTCTCCTAGTGAAATAACACTTATTCAGCCTAAAATAAATACCCAAAATTTTGCAATACTAGAAAATCTAATCCCAAGTTCTATAGAAGCTACATCTTCAAATCAAATATTTTCTACAAAAAATATAACAAATTCTACCAATAAATTACCAGTTATTCAAGCGAAACAAGAAATAAAAGATATTGATAAAAGATTACAAATCCCTGAATTACCTAAAGTTTTAAAAAATATATCAACTGTTAAATCATTAACTCAAAAACCAGGCTTTTTAACATCAAATTTAAAAAATGAACAGGTATCACTGACTAAAAATAATCGTGGCTATGTCTCCCCTTCTTTACCTGAACGTATTCAAAAATCACCTGCTAGATCCACTAAAGATTTACCAACTTCATGGTCTAGTATCGCTGAATTAATTGATCCGATTACGGGTGATAATGATCATAGTCAGACAGTTGTACAAACTCTTCCAGATGAAAAACTATGGGCTGATAGACAATCCTCAGTTATTTCCCATCCAATCGTTTCATCTCATAATTTTTTATCTAATTCCCCACTAATTCAGAAAACTGAAGAAGATACCAGTGTTGAAGTATCACTCACTAAGCTATCGTCAGAAGACGAAGTAGAAACCCTAGAACCTCTCGCACAAGAAATTTACAAAATGCTCCAACAGCGATTCCAGATAGATCGAGAACGCCAGGGTAGTAATTATTCTGGACGCTTACCTTGGTAAGATCAATTAGATTTAATATTCAATTTTCACCAACAAAAACAAACCATGACTTTAGTAAAAGCTAAACTTATCGCTCTCGAAAGTGCTGCTCCAGACATCGAATTTATGTTCAACCCAACTCAGCTGGATTTCTCACAGCAAATTAACTTGAACAAAAGTAGTGGCGCTCGTACTGCTAAGGGATTACCCAAAGTCAGCTTTGGATATCCAGAGCCTTGTAAATTGACGATTAATAACCTTTTGTTTGATACCTATGAACAAGGTACTAGCGTTCTTACATACCTACAAAACTTTGAGAAAGCTGTTAATTTTGCTGAAGCCGGAGCAGGTCAAGAAAAACGTCCACCAATTTATGTTTTTACGTGGGGCGCGCAGCAATATCTCCGCTGCTTTATCACATCCCTTAGTTATAGCTTGACTATGTTTCTACCTGATGGTACACCTGTCAGAGCAAAAATCAACTTAACTCTGGAAGAAGTAGATGAGCCGGTTTCTCAACCAGGTATAAGTACTCCTAGTAGTGTTGACCGTGAAGGTGACAACCGATCCACCAAATTACCTTAATTCTACCTTTGGATTATATCCAAGCATTCAAATATCTGATATGATTCTATTTGCTAACTCTCTATCACTAAGTATGCCCGCAGTTCTTTATATACCAGAACTACTATTGCAGGTTGATGGTACTGATGTTTCGCAGAATTTGCTTGAAGACATATTGCAAGTTTCTGTAGAAGAGAGTCTTCACTTACCAGGAATGTTTATTCTAGTGATTAAAAATGATTATTTTCCTGGGCGTACAGAAGAACAATCTTGGGAATATCAAAGTCTATTTACAATTGGTAAAACGGTTAAAATCGGTTTTGTTTCTAGCACTACAGATGATGTAGACTTTGAAAATGCCATACAGGAATACATATTAGAAGGGGAAATTACAGCTATAGAGACAGAATTCACTAGCAAGTCTCAGGCTCCAATGATTATCCGTGGTTACGATGTTTCTCATCGTCTGCATCGAGGACGCTATAATCGTTCTTTTCAAAATATCACCGATAGTGATCTTGTTAAGCAGATTACTAGTGAAGTTGGTATCTCACCTGGTACTATTACCCCTACTACTATTGTCCATGATTATGTCTTTCAAGAAAATCAGACGAATATGGAATTCTTGCGAGAAAGGGCAGCACGCATGGGTTTTGAACTATATGTTCAAGATGGCAAACTGAATTTCCGTCAACCCACACAAGACCAATCTTTATCTCTTACATGGTTAGAAGACATACATAATTTTCACGTTAGAGTTACCAGTGCTGAACAGGTAGCTTCAGTTGAGGTGAGAGGTTGGGACTATACTACAAAGCAACCCATAGTATCTACTGCAAATACTGAGCAGATAATTACTACAACAGATAATGATAAAGGTAGCAAAAGTAGCACTAAGTTTAACTCTCAACCAAAGATGATTGTAGTGGATCAGCCAGTCTTCACTACCAATGAAGCTGAGACAATAGCTCAATCTCTATGTAATGAATTGGGAGGAGAATTTGTTTATGCTGATGCTAAAAGTGAAGGTAATCCTGCAATTAGAACAGGTCGAGTAGTCGCGCTGAAAGACTTGGGTAATTACAGCGGTAGTTACTACGTCACTGAAACTCGTCATTTATTTAATGAACGAAAATATACTACGGAATTCAGCGTCCGTGGCTTGCGTGCCGGAGACTTATTTGCTACTTTAGCCCCGCAAACTCATTTACAACCAGGACAAACTCTTTTGGTGGGAATTGTCAGTAATAATCAAGACCCTCAAGGCTGGGGTCGGGTGAGAGTCAAGTTTCCGACTCTGACTGAGGAGGATGAAAGTAATTGGGCGAGAGTGGTCAGTGTAGGCGCAGGTCCTAATCGAGGTTTTGACTGTTTACCCGAAATTAATGATGAAGTGTTGGTAGCCTTTGAACATGGGGATATTCATCGCCCTTATGTGATTGGTGGGGTATGGAATGGCACAGATGCACCACCGGAAAATGTAGATGATACTATTGTCAACGATCTTGTCCGGCTGCGAACTTTTAAAACCCGTGTTGGGCATACACTACAGTTTGTGGAAGAGGATAAAGGTACTAAAAAGGGTATTTATCTCCAGACAACAGGCGGTCATAATCTGGGAATGAATGATAGTGATCAGTTTGCAGAATTAACAACTACTGGAGGTCATAAGTTCCACTGTGATGATAGCAACAATACTATTAGCTTAACTTCGACTGGTGACATTACGATCAATTCTGGAACAAGCGGAACTACTAACAAAACTAGTATTAATGCAGGTGAAATAGCTCTGACTGGAACCCAAAAGATTAGCTTAACTGTAGGCTCTAGTAGTATAGAATTAACACCTAGTGGAATTACGATCAAAAGCGCTGGCATGGTCAGTATTCAAGCTACTGCAACTCTTAGTGTGCAGTCTTCAGCTTCTTTGAGTATTAATTCCCAATCAGTTACCATAGCTGGAGGGATCACAGTAGGAATTACTGGTGGTATAGTCCAGATAAATTGCTAAAGTGAATAATTTGTTTCTAGATCAGGAGATTAATTTATGTTTCCCGCAGCAAGATTAACTGATATTACTATTACAGGCGACCCTATCACTGCTATAGGAGTACCTAATGTATTAATTGGGGGATTACCCGCTGCTTGTGTTGGCGATCTTGTGGTCGGACCTGTGATTACTGGATCTATAACTATGGGTTCTACTACGGTTTTGATTGGGGGAAGACCGGCGGCGCGGATGACATCTATGGTGTCTGGAGCTAACACTATTACAGGGATACCATTAACTACTACTGTCGCCATGGGAGCGCCTACTGTATTGATTGGTGGATAAACATGAATATTGCTTAACTATCTTGAGAACTCGACTTTTGGCGAATGGTATTAGCTTTATAGATCGGGGTAAATGTTGCTTATCCACCATGTAAGTTGAGAGTTATGTATAAGCTAAAAGCTAGTCAGCATCGTAACTACATAGGTACGGGCTGGTCTTTTCCGTTGCGTATGAATCTACAAGGAGGTCTGCAACTCAGTACAGCAGAACGGAATATTGAAGAGTCGATTATGCTCATTTTAAGTACTAACTTGGGTGAAAGAGTGTATCGACCATTATTTGGTTCGAGGTTATCTGAGTTAACCTTTGCGCCAATGAATACCCAAACTTTACTGTTACTACGCTTATATACACAAGAGGCTTTGGTAATGTGGGAGCCTCGTATTGTACTAGATGCCTTGCGTACTGATGCTGATCCGTTGCGAGGTCGAATAGATGTTATCATTGAGTACTACATTAAAGAGACTCATGATTCCCGTAGTCTCGTTTATCCTTTTTATCTTGATGGCTGGGAAGGTGAAAAGTAAAATGCTTATATAAATAAAAAGATAACCAAATAAATATCATAAAATATCATAAATAATTAACTCTTGGGTTGAACTTTATTTAAATCAGGTAATAATTGTGGAATTTGATTTTTTACCGAAATTACCAAAATCTAATTTGGACGATCGCACATTCAAGGACTTAGTTGATGAGTGTATCTTGCGGATTCCCCGCTACTGTCCAGAATGGACGAATTATAACCCCAGTGATCCAGGAATAACACTGATTGAACTATTCGCCTGGTTAACTGACCAAATGCTGCTCCGGTTTAACCAAGTTCCAAAGCGGAATTATATCGCTTTCTTAGAGCTTTTAGGGGTAAGATTGCAAGCACCTGCACCGGCTGTAGCGAATATTACTTTTTATTTGAGTAGTGCTTTACCAACTGTATACACAATTCCGGCGGGGGTAGAAGTCGCAACGGTGAGAACGGAAACAGAGTTAGCGATTTCCTTTACTACTGATAGTTCTTTGGTCATCGATCGCCCTGGGATTCGCCATTTTCTCACTTCCCCCATCAGCGAAGATTTTCCCCAGGTATTACGCGATCGCTTCACTAACTCCTGGTCTATGCGCTCTAACGGTGAGTGGTATGGGCGGGAGTTAGCAATTTTTGCCGAACAACCCCGACCAGGAAACTGCTTTTATTTAGTCATTGACAGTAATAGTCAATGTGATGGTAATGTTTTAGCTGTGAAATTTCAGGGTGAAGCTGCCACGGCTATAGGTATAAATCCTGACCATCCACCATTGTGCTGGCAAGCTTGGAATGGGATTAACTGGGAGTCAATTCTTTTACATGAAGCAGACGATCACACCAAAGGATTTAGCTTTAGCGAATTAGCCGCGCAGGGGATTAATCCCCTACAAGGGGCAGATGTAGTCTTACATTTACCCCTATCCTGGCCTGTAACTACTTTTACCGCTTATCAAGGACGATGGTTGCGCTGTGTCTATACTGATGCTGAAATTAACCAACCTGGATACAGTAGTTCTCCCCGAATAATTGGTTTAGCGGCGAGAGCAATTGGTGGTACTATCGGTGCTAGTCAAAGCGAATTGGTTGACAACGAACTTTTAGGAGAAAGTGATGGTACACCCGGACAGACTTTTCAGTTACAGGGAATACCTGTCTTGAGTCGTCGAGAAGATGAATATCTCTTGATTACACCACCTGGTTCTGTACCACAAAGATGGCGGGAAGTAAATGATTTTGCTGATTCTACCTCTCAAGACCTCCACTACACAATTGATTCACGCACAGGAATGGTGCAGTTTGGTCCAGTGATTCGCGAACCGGCTCAACTCCAACAACAAACTCAGTTGAGAAAAAACATAGGAGCCACACCTGAGAACATACCCAATCCGCAAGAAATGGAGCGTCAATATGGAGCTGTACCACCACGCGGCTCAACCATTCGCATGATTACTTATCGTACAGGTGGAGGTCGCAAAGGGAATGTCCAACGGGGAACAATTACTATTGCTAAAAGAGCTATTCCTTACGTGGCTAGAGTGGTTAATCATACCGCTGCATGTAATGGAGCCGATGCCGAATCCTTAGAAGATGCAGTAATTAGAGTACCTGCTCTCCTGCGGACACGCGATCGCGCTGTGACGCCAGAAGATTTTGAAGCTTTGACACTACAAGCTGCAGGAGGTGCTGTGGTGCGTGTTTGTTGCTTACCCCCTACAGTCGGTAAAGATGCGGGGAAAGTGCGATTGCTGGTTGTTCCGGCTGCGAATGCAGATGCGATCGCTCGTGAAGCAGGTATGGAACCAGAACTATTTAACCTGAGCACTCAACTCCGCAATCAAATTCTGGCTTACTTGGATCAACGACGTTTATTGGGAGTACAAGTACAACTACAAACACCTGAATACGTAGGTGTCACCGTACAAACAGAAGTCGCCTTAGAACCAGAATACAACAACCCCATCGCCCAACCAGAAATTCTCAGAAAATTAGTTGTCGCTTTGTACCGCTTTCTCAACCCAATCACTGGTGGATTAGATGGTAAAGGTTGGACTTTTGGTCGTCCTTTATATCCTTCTGATATTGTGAATTTGTTCCAGCAATTTTCCGTTGTCCGTTATCTAGGAGTAGTTCAACTATTTGAGTTACGTTACAACGGTCAAATTTGGGAGCGGTCCCTACCCCAAAACCCAGTCATCGACCCTGGACCTTTAGGATTAATCTGCTCTTGGCAAAATAACCGTTTGCGGTCTGGTCACGTTGTTAACTTGATCCAAAATTACAACCATCTTTCTTGACCTATTATGACTAACCAAACGCTACATCTGCAACTCACTCCAATGCAAATACCCGAAGCCTTGTCGATGTCAAATGTAGCTACAGGTGTAGGTGATTTCCTCAAATCAGAGTTGAGCCAAGAGCAGATCACAAAATCCTCTGGTTGCGAGGTATTAGTTTACCCTAGAGAACCCAGTGAAATAGTTTTGCATTTAGAAAACCTGGGTAATCGACATCTACAATTAGAGGTGCGAATTGAGGGTAGCTTTCCCTCAGAGTGGTGTCATATCCACATGGAAGGTAATATTTTGGCGGGGCGATCGCGGATGGACGCAGTTGTTTATCTGCAGATACCCGCCGATTTCTTTGAAAATACAGCACTTTCCTCCTCAACTCAAACGTTACGACTGGATTATCAGAGTTTAATTTGTGTTTATTATACTGAAGAGGAGGTTAACAGACTCTCAGTCGAAACTGCTGCTTTACAAATCCATATCCGTCCCCGTAGTTTATATCTGAATTTCTTACCAATACTTTATCGAGAAGTAGACTTTATTGGGCGCTTCTTGAAAATTTTTGAGCAAGCTTTTGAACCAGCAGTCGAAACAATGGATATGCTCTGGGCTTATTTAGACCCCATGACTGCACCAAAAACGCTGTTACCTTTTCTCGCCCATTGGGTAGCAAGTCCAATTAACCACCATTGGACTTTGGAGAGACAACGATTTTTAATTCGTCATGCTGTAGAAATATATCGCTGGCGTGGAACAAAACGAGGGCTGCGTCTGTATATACATCTTTATACAAATCTGCCTTTAGATGAACACATTAGTCAAGAAACTGATAAACATATTTGTATCGAAGAAATACATGGTCAAGGGTTTTTACTAGGTTATGCTAGCCTGGGTGAAACTGCAATGATTGGCGGTGGTCGTCCCTATCATTTTATCGTCCGTCTACGTTCCGAACCGCCAGGTTTAATCGACGAACGATTGGTACGTCACATCATCGAACAGGAAAAACCCGCTTTCTGTACCTATGAACTTTATATAGCCAACCCTACACCCTACACCCTACACCCTACACCATAATTTATGTACCCACCACCAAAGATTCAACCTCTAGAACGCTTAAATGTAGAAGATGGGATGCTGATTAATAAAGAGCGTTGGCGGCGATCGCACGCGTACCACCGTCAGCGCCAAAATATACATTATCAGTCCCTTAACCAACCAGGTATTGTCTGTGGTTTGGGGATAAGTTTGATTCCAGCACCAAAAGATATCCCCTCCCAATACAGCGATCAACAGTGGTTACAGATCCAGCCAGGAATAGCCATTGACTTAATTGGTAACCCAATTGTAGTTTCCCAACCAATTGACTTTCACATAGTTATTGATATTAATGAATCTGAGGTGCGACAAATTTATATAGTCATCAGTTATGTAGACCCAGAAACCTTAAAAACCAAAGAGGTCAAAGAATTTACACCAGAAACTTTCCGCATTGATCAAAAAATCACAACACCTCATCCACTAGAAGTAGAATTATGTCGGATTTTACTGCGACCGGGGAATGGACAATTGGAGCCAATCCAAGATGTATTTTTCCCCAATCCCAATAGTTTAGATTTTCGTTACCGACAAATTGCGCGATCGCGTCCTAGCAGTATTGTCCAGGTTGCTCACTTACAAACCGCCCCCACACAAAGGAGCAACAGTTTAGCTAACCTCTCTTACCTGCTAAAATCGACAGTTCATCTGACACAGACCATAGAGACAGACATTCCTGCTCAACTTAACTTTCCCCTTCCAGATATAGCAGCCCTCGACTACGACCTGCTGTTTAACACAAGTGACCAACAACTGTCTTTAGACCCACAAGAACTTACCAACCTGAAAATTTATTTAGATACTGGTGGAGTCTTACTTTTAGAATCGCCCACTGATGCAGTAGATAGACTAGAAAGTATTGTTAATCTCACTGAGATTTTCGGTACACCCTTAGAAGACCTACGTAAACTAGACCGCGATCACCCACTGCGGACACAACCATTTTTATTCGCAGCTCTACCAATTTTACAGCAAAAGCCCATGCAAATCTTAATTTCAGGTGGAATTGTGCTAGTGATTGGGGATTTATCAACTGCTTGGGGATTGGATGAGAAACTATCTCTACCAAGAGAGACAATTCGTACAGCCCAAGAGTTAGGTATTAACATCTTGTATTTTGCTTGGTCTAGACGACAAATGACTCAATTGCACCAGCAACAAGCTATACCCAGATTAACTGAAGTAAAATCTCAATCTTTACAAACTGTTTTTGACAAATTAAATCTAGATAATTAAGTCTCTCCTGTTCCCTTTTTCCCATTAATTCACTTTATGCCTGTTAAACTTATTAATGCTGATATCTCTACACAAATACTTACTTTTAAGCCCGGTGGTTCGCCGACATCTTTGAAAGTCAGTGTCGTTAACAACAGCAACCAGTTTGCTTCTTTTCAACTAGAAATTGTTGCTGCTGGTGTCGGTTCAGACTTAAGTTCTCATTGGTACAGTATTTCACCGGCGATCAGTACCAAAAAACCCCCCGGAGACAGTACAGATTTTTATGTGAATATTATAGATTCACCTATTACTGGGTTTGTCGGTAAAATGAATCTTATAGTCCGCATTTTTTCGATAGAATTACGGGATGAAGATAGACAAATACTGCGGTTAATAGTAGAGCCAGGAATCGGCTCTATGCCTATGCAGCTAGAGCTACCATTGCGGGAATTTTCACTTTTGCCAGAATCAACCATCGAAATTCCGGTTGAGGTATTTAATCCTAGTCAGAATCGGGCTTATGTCTTGCTCCGGTTTTGTGGAAATGCATCAAATTGGATAGATAATGTAGAACGACAAGTACAAGTTAATCCGGGCGCTAAAGTAAAAACAGCTTTTGTTTGTCAAGTACCTGTTATTTTAGAAGTCCCCAGCCAGACATATCCTTTTACAATTACAGCTACTCAGACTGATGGTGTCGTGTCATCTAGTCCTGAAGGTTTAATTAAGGTTCTACCCGCAGGATTTGTTGATTGCTTTTATTCTCCCGCAAAGCAACAGATACCGCCATCTCGTTTATGGTTACCACAATGGCGGACTAACTCTGCTACATACCAGTTGAAGTTCGAGAATGCTAGCAATCTAAATCAAACTGTGCGGATTGAAATCAGTAAAGGAGAAGAAGAACAAGGAAAATGTTTGCTGGATATTACACCAGAAACCTTAGACATAAAACCTGGACAGACAGATGAAATAAAGCTATTGGTACGTAAGCGCAGACGATGGTTTGGAGGAACTGAAAAACTTTCTTTTCGAGTCTCGGGGATTTTTGCGGACAATTCGCTGAATGTCAACAACGAAAACCAAACTCTCAACCTGACCATATACCCAATTCTTCATCCTTGGTTACAGTTAGGACTAGCATTGTTGCTAGGTTTTATCCTTTGGGGAATCTCATGGCTGAACCCCTACAATCCATTATTTTGGCATGGAGGATCTGTTAATTCTATCCAATTTAGTGGTTTAGGTCTTACAGCTGTAAGTGGTTCGGCTGATAAAAGCATGATTGAATGGTATAGCCCTGGTTTTGAGAACTGGTGGATAGATCAAAACGCAGGTAAAATTGCGGAAGATGTTGGTAAATCAGTGCGTGTAGTACGTTTCCGCCCTGTAGACAATAACATAGTAGCAGCAGGGTTAGAAAATGGGGAAATCCAACTTTGGGAGGTTCTTGGTGACTCAAAAAAGCCTGAATCAAGTTTCTCTGTTAATAAAGGCGACCGTGTTTTGGATATCAAGTTTACCCAAGACGGACATTATTTATTTAGCGGACATGGTAGTGGCGCAGTCATGGTTTGGAATGTCAATCAAGCTTTATTGAGTCATGCTGCAAATATCGATCAACCTGTACAGAAGAAGCTGTTTAATTTTACTATTTATAGTCTGACATTAGTGGGAGCAGAAGGACAAAACTTGGTAATTGGGGGTAGGTATAATACCTTGGTAATGTGGAACTGGAAGCAAAATAAGCTGCAATCTTTGCCCTATCAGCCCTTAGGAGGGAAGGAGGATTATATTGTCAGTTTAAGTAGTGCTGAATATAAACCCCATCTTTTAGCAACTGCTGATAACCAAGGAAAAATTACTTTATGGAATATGCAGCCATGCCTAAACGGCAATGGCGAGTGTCAAGTTTTGGCACAATGGTCTGATGGTCATGGTGGTAAAGCTGTACGTTCCTTAGCTCTCAGTAATGATGGTTGCTATTTAGTCAGTGGAGGAGATGACAATCGAGTCTGGTTATGGCCTTTAACAAAAGAAGGTAAGCGTAGTTCTACTACAGGAACACTAGTTTTTTCTGAAGATAGTTTTTTCGATAGATTGCTTTCTGCTTCACGTAATTACAATAGCGTTGATATCAAAATTGTAAATAAACATATTTTGGTAATTGCCGGAAATCAAGATAGACAAGTACATTATAAAAAGCTCAATCTCGACCCAAATTCAGAATGTAGTCATTAATCATTCAGTTATCAGTCAAGTAAATATGACAAAAGCAGATTCAAGACCAGGTTTGAGCATGGCGCAGGTGTTGACATTACCAAAACAACAGCGCCAAGTTATCCAGTGGATGATGAAGCGATCGCTACGCCAAAGTGTGACTTTAGCCCAAATGGTTGCGCAAATGGATGCAGACCAAGAAACCGCTATGGCTGTTGTGGACGAGTTGGTTGAGCAAGGTTTTATCCAAGAAATCTTTGTTGATGGTGAGATCAATTACCGGATTCAATTAGCAGGTATTCAGCAGAAGCAAGTCCAGCAATCTTTGGCACCTGGTAGCCCCTTAGGCTTAATTTTTAACCCTTCTGGTGATTTTGTAGTTAAGGCTAATTCTCAGTTTGAAATCTCTGTAACTATAACTAATACAGGTGGGGAAAGTGCATTAATTGATGTTTTCCTGGATGAATTGTCCTCCCAACTTATTCAATGGTGTACCGCACCCCGCCAGCGTTTAGCTTTAAATCCCAAATCCATCAGCGAAGTTGTATTTGAGTTTCAAGTACCTCTAGCAATAATTCCCCAAACTTACAATTACTTTATCGTTATTGATGCGCCACAGCATTATCCAGAAGATACACCAATTCGACATGGCGCAAAAGTTCAAATTTTACCCGCAATTGAATCTGTAGTTCAGGTGAGTGATCCAACATTCACTCTATTACCACAAACTAACCCGCGATCGCCCGTCCAAATTCCACCATCTGGGACATTCCAAGTTAATGTTCAGGTTCACAACCGTTCTGACCGAGTAGACCGATTTCGTCTGAGTTGTCTAGATTTAGACCCTGCTTGGTTTACTGTCCGCTATCCAGAAGGTTTAGAAACGGCGGGATTAATTAGCTTGAATATCGGATTAGACCTTAACCCTGGCGAAAAAGGGGAAATTATACTTGTATTCAACCCACCCCTCAGTGCGATTGCTGGTATTTACTATCCGACAATCCGGTTGTACTCAACTAACAATAGCGACTTGAATTTATTAGATATAATTTATTGGGAAATATTACCATCCTATCTGTTGAATGTAGAACTCCTGACAATTGTGGGTAGAGTTAGACAGAAGAGTGGTGTATTTGAACTCAGGTTAACTAATTTAGGGAATACCTTACGGGAAATTACAACTCTAGTGATCGCATCTGATGAAGATAAACTTTGTAGTTATACAATTAACCCACCAACACTCCAGGTAAAACCTGGAGGAAAAGCCAGTTCGCAGCTGACAATAAAACCATATAGATGGTGGCGCAGACCCACATTTGGAGCCGGAAAGTTGCTCAACTTCCGCATTCAGCTAGAAGATAAACAGCAATTTCCCTTACCAAATGCGACATTTCCCGGAAATTTAATTTGGGAAGCGCGCCCTTTCTGGCAATTTGGACTGCTGTTACTCACAGGTTTGGGATTTATATCCACAATCATCTTCATAATTTGGCTGTTATGGCGTCCACCCGCATCCCCGAAAATCACTCAATTTGACTCTCAAGACCCTGTTTACGAAGCAGCTAATGGGGATTTCATCCGCTTGAAATGGCAAATCCGTCACCCCGAACAACTACAAAGGTTGCTGATTAACAGTTTATCAGCAGATGGTACTCCTATCACCCAACCCATTTCTTATCTCTTTGGCGGCAAACTTCCCCAGCAACTCCAGTCTTTCTGCCGGATGGAAATGGTGCTAACTTGTACCAATGTACCTACAGATGCACGTAGAGCAGGAGATTACATTTTTGAGATTAAAGCATTTTCCCAAAATAATCCAGAAGTAGCAACAGATATTTTGAAGACGAATCCGATCAAAATTCTGCCAATTCCCCCAGCTAAAATTGGGGAATTTTCCGCCACAAAACCTGTTTATCAAGAAGTTCCTCGCGATTTCAAAAATCCAATTTCTGACCCTAAACAACCTCAAATACAAACTCAATTAATTAGACCAGATACAATTCTCTTAAACTGGAAAATTGACCATCCAGACCAAATCAAAGAATTGCGTTTAATTGGGCGTTCCCCTGCAGGTATAGTTAATAGTAAACTTCAACGTTATGACCTCATCCATAGTATTCCCAAAAGCCTCCAAGATTTTTGTCAAATTCAGCTTGATCAGATGATTTGTCAAAATGTCCCTACCAAAAATTATGGCGCGGGAGATTATATTTTTGAACTGCAATTATTCTCGAAAACTGATACAGATAAGCCCAGTGTTGTACAGAAAACTGACGTGATTAAAGTTAAACCCATACCGAGTCAAATCCTAGAATTCAAAATCAATGGGATTAACCCATTACCAAAATATCAAGTTACTATCAATCCAGCTAATCCCCTCCAAGCTATTAACTTATCCTGGCGGGTAAAAGGTAGTAGTAATATTAAGGTTGAGTTACTTCCTACTCCAGGAAATGTTGCTCGTACAGGTAATATACCTTACCCCATTAGTCCCAAACCAAATAGTGAAACAATTACCTTACAAGTAACAAGTCCTAGCGGTGACAAGGTAAGTCGTTCCGTTACTCTGGAAACATTACTTCCACCTACTACACAAACAAACACATCTGCAAAACTTCCACAATTGAAAGGAGTTAATCCACAAACAGGAGTTCCTGTCATCCCTACTGCTAATGGTACTGGAAAAACTCCTGCTAATGAACCAACAACTTCACCATCTCCCACTCCTGGTTTATCCGCACCATCTGCGCCAGGAAAACTCTCACCTTTGGAACTACCACCCCGATTTTAAGCAAATAACTCTAAATTATTTATTTATCAATCCCAATTAATCCTAATTCTATGCGTAGTAAAAATTATATTTTATCTTTGACATCCTCCTGTTTAACTTTCCTATTAATTTCACCTGCTTTACTAGCTGCTCCTATATCAGATCAAACTCTACCAAATTTACAATATCGAGCTGATTCAATGCTCAAACTGGGTAATAGAGAATTACAAACTGGACAGCTTATAGCGGCTTTAACATCTTTGCAAGAGTCACTGACAATATATCAAGAAATAGGCGATCGCTCTGGTGAAGCTGAGGTAATGGTGAAATTGGGCGAGACTCACTTTACGCTTGGTGACTACCAACAGGCGATTGATGACTATAGCCAAAGTTTACAATTGATGGAGATATTGGGTAATGAATCAGGTATTGCTGATATTTTAGACCGTCTCAGCAATGCTTACTTGAATCTTGGTCAGCAGAAATTGGCTCAGTCATTGAAAGAACAAGCAACTATATTGAGGCGAGAAATTGGCAATCCTGAAAGGGAAGCGGCGTTTTTAAGCAATTTAGGTCTAGATTCTCAGAAAAATGCAGATTATAAACAGGCGATCGCTTTCCATTCTCAGCAGTTAGACATTTCTCAGAGGATCAATAACCCTAAATTGCAAGTTTATTCTTTAGATAATCTGGGGAAAGTTCAGGAAAAATTAGGACAATTTTCCAGTGCGATCGCCTTATATCAGCAAGAATTAGACTTAGCGCAAAAGCTGGGGGATAGTTATTTGGTAAATCGCGCTTTAGAACAGCTAGGTTTAACTTACTATAAACAAGGGGATTTCCAGCAGGCGATCGCATTTTATCAACAACAGCTAGAATTAGCTCAAAAATCCGATAACACAGTTAACACAGCTTATTTAACTAAACAACTAGGACTTGCTTATATATCTTCAGGAAAGCCAGAATTAGCGATCGCACTTTATCAAGACCAAGTTACCAAAGCTAAAGCAATCAAAGACACATTTACTCAGGGAATTGCGACAAATAATTTGGCGTTTGCTCTATTTAAAGCTGGTAAATTTAATGATGCTCAGAGTGTGTTAGGCGCAAATATCAAAATTTGGCAGTCCCTGCGGATAAAATTAGATAATCCTCATAATTATACTGAAGAACAAGCTAACACATACTCTCTACTACAACAAATTCTCATCGCCCAAAATCAACCAGAAGCGGCTTTAGAAATAGCTGAACAAGGTAGCACAGAAGTATTTTTGAAATTATTAGGGATGCGGTTAGCTACTGAATCAATAGGAACTGGTTTACCGATTGCGCCTGCTCAAATAGTCCCGTTGAATATTGAGCAAATCAAAAAAATTGCTCAAGTGGAAAAAGCAACGTTAGTTAAATATGAAATTATTCCTGATGATCAACATGATCGACTTTATATTTGGGTAATTCAACCATCAGGTAAAGTGACATTTCGTCAAATTAGTCCCAAATCGCAAAACACAATTTTTCCGATTACAACAATTTCAGAAGTTATTGATAGTATTCCTACTGCTTTAGGAATTAAAGGAAAACCTGAAAATGAAAATCAGCCACTACTACAACTCCATCAAATTTTAATTAAACCAATTGCTGATTTATTACCCAATAATCCCAGTGAAAGGGTGGTGTTTATTCCTGAAAATAAACTATTAATAGTTCCTTTCTCTGCTTTAGTTGATGTTGAGGGTAAATACTTAATTGAAAAACATACAATTACTACTATACCAGCAATTAGCCTACTCAAATTTAGTCGAGAACAAGGTAAGCATGTAGGCGGTCATAGGGTGATTGTGGTGGGAAATCCTACCATGCCAATAATTGCAAAAACTCTTGGTGAAGCGCCTCAGCCATTACTACCGTTGGTCAATGCGGAACAAGAGGCTTTAGAAGTTGCTAGCTTATTTAAAACCCCCGCCCTAATTGGTAATCAGCCAACAAAGGCTATTCTTATACCTTTGTTACCAAAAGCTAGAATCATTCATTTGGCGACTTATGGTTTATTAGATGATGTTAAAAGACAAGGAATAGCCGGAAGCATCGCATTAGCGAAGGCTGGGAGCGATAGCGGGCTACTTAGCGCTACTGAAATCATCGGTTTATACGCCCAACCAAAAGGTAAACGGTTACGTGCTGGACTGGTTGTTCTAAGTGCTGGTGAAACTGGTAAGGGAACGAATACAGGTATTGGTGTTGTTGGTTTGTCTCTAGCTTTGATCAGCGCTGGCGTACCAAGTATTATTATTTCAGATTGGTCAATACCTGATGCTCCGACAAACTCACTCATGACGGAATTTTATCGTTTACTCAAGCAAAATCCTGATAAAGCACAAGCTTTGCGAACAGCAATTTTAACAATTATGAAGCAATATCCACATCCCAGATATTGGGCGGGATTTAATTTAATTGGTCAAGCGAAATGAATTTATGTCTTAGGGTTGAGGAAAATTCTCACTATTTTTTGGTATTTATTAGATAATGGAAGTGCGGCTGTATATAATTATTTTTAGTCACACTTCCATTATTAATAACATTTTAACAGGAATAAATATGGTTTTTCAATACCTCTAAAGGATGATTTTTTAAATTTAAAAATTGTTTGATTTACTCGTAAAAAATTAAGTAAATTCCACATTGACATTAATAAATACTATCAATAAGTTTTGATTTATACGGCTCAAGAGTAATGTCATAAATTTGTTTTTCTACCTCTTAAGACATATAAATATAGGTGATGTAGTCAATTTCGAGTAAACAGGTAATAATTAAAATGTAAGTGCGTAGCAACATTACAATGTATAACGTAGTATCAAGTCTGTATTTGTAATCTTGAGGGATTAATGAACCTTTATGAAACAGGCAAAAGTTTACCGAGAAACACAAATCCGCATTGTATTGAACCCTAAGTATAAGCCAAAGGCTGATGAAGTATTGGCTGCTACTGGTTTGGATAATCTTTCCCAATTGTTTAGTGTGCTGTTGGTGAATTATGGCGATCGCCTAATTGCAGCATTCAAAGCTGAACAATCACTGGATAAACCACTAGAAGTCTTAGATTCTGAAACATTGACAACCGTAGGGGAATTGAGATAGTTGATAGATGCTGGGTTGATAATCATATCAATTTTGTGATAGCATCCAGGTGAGAAATCCTAAAACCAACTCAACTGGTGGTAATGGATATTCGCTGATGTCAACTCTAACCGCATTACCTTCCAGCTGGAGAAATTTCCAAGTAGTTCCACTTGTAACAGAACCGAAAATCGTAGAAATGTTGATATTATTAGCTGTATTAAATTTTTGAGCAGCTACCATTTCTGCAATACACTGACCTAAACCACCATTCAGATTTTCTTTTTTTGCTTCTATAATTACAACAACTGGAGCTTGGATTTCTAATTGATTTGGTGATTTACTCATCAGAAAGTCACAGATACCGTTAAGACCGAGGTGAGGATCTACGGTAAAATCTTCCCCAGAAAAAAGGCTAATTTGACGATTCAATAATCGCCTAACTGCTGTTAATACAGGGCTAATAATCCACTCAGACCTAGCTTTTTCACTCCCTCGCGAGAGTACCAATGGTAACCCTTCTTCTAGTTCTTGACGTAGCAGTTCATCGGGTTCTACAGGAGGGATATCTGGGAAAAATCTTCCTCCTTCATGGATAGCGATCGCTAAATCCTGGCGGACTTTTTTCAGTGTAAAGTCACTATAAGGCATAATGATAATTAATTCCTCTGCGTGTGTGCGAATTATATCTACCACTACACTAGTATCAATTCGTCTCCTTCCATCATTTCGATCAAAACCTGTTTTTTATCGTAACCTATAGAGAAGAACTTTTGGAGAGGAACTTTTTCGCTGGAGACAAAAATAAAATAAACTACTAAAATAGACTACTTATGAAATCAGTTTTTACAATTTTAATACCCGCATCTGATGGGAGAGTTTTCCCCAAATTCTAGACTCAGATGCTATTACACTAAATCCATTGACCATGCAATCACCCATTACTATTGGTACTATTCTACAAAATCGCTATTGCATCATCCACGTAATCGGACAGTGGGAATTTGGCAAAATTTATCTTGCAGAAGACCAAAGACGCTTTAATGAACTTTGTGCGATTAAGGAATTGATACTGACGACAACAGAAGTGATGTCTCCAGCAAAAGCACAAGAACTCTTTGAGCGCGAAGCAGCGATATTACATCAGATTGAACATCCTCAGATCCCGAAATTTCGGGAGAAATTTACCCAAGACCAAGACCAAAAACTGTTTCTGGTAGAGGATTACATCCCAGGTAAAAGTTATTATGCTCTTTGGGCTGAACGTCAAGCTGTGGGACAAGCTTTCACAGAGGTAGAAGTCCTCCAGTTACTCCGTTCTTTATTGCCCATTTTACACTATATCCATAGTTGTGGCATTATACATCGGGATATTTCACCGGAAAATATCATCCTACGTGATAGTGATGGTAAACCAATATTGACTAATTTTGGCTTGGTAAAAGAATTAGCTACTAGATTCCAATCAGTTGGGTCAATTCCAATAACTAATGTAGGTAAATGGGAATATTATCCGAATGAGCAAATACAAACAAGAAATGTTTACGCTCATAGTGATTTGTATGCACTAGCTGTAACAGCAATTGTATTGTTGACCGGGAGAGAACCAGCCAATTTGTTTGATCAAACTCGTTCAACTTGGACTTGGCAAGAATGGGTGAGAATTGACCCTAAATTTGCCCAAGTTTTGCAAAGGATGTTAAATTCTGTTCCAGGAGAACGTTACCAAACTGCGAACCAAGCGCTTGAGGCGTTGAACTTGATCAATTTAGATATCAATTTAGATAATGTTGCCAATTTTGCTAATTTACCCAATTCCTCATCGAGTACCCCTGAACCTGTAGTTACATCTCCTGCAACTACTTCAGTTTTAGATAACCCCCTAGCGATAGGTGCTATTAGTGCGATGATAATTATTATCGCTGGATTTGGTTCTTGGGCATTCGTGAACTCCTTACGGAATCAAACGAAGCAGGTAGAAGAAAAAAACAAACCACAAACTTTTCCTTCACCCATTATCGCCAGTGGGATAAAATCCTTCAGTGCTACACCTGGTAGTGGAATTATACCTGAACCAACTAAAACCGCACCTTTAATAGTTCGGAATAAGTCAATTAAACTAATTGCTGCTAACACGATGACAATTAGTAATCATTTACAGGAAAATCAGGTAATTAGATATAATTTCATTGGTAAGGCTGGACAAAATCTTACTGTCTACGTTGACCAAGGATTGGGAATTTTATTAAATGTGTTTACTGTTAATCATCGATCGCTGGACAATCAGTCTCCACAAATCGCATCCTTTGAGACAACATTGCCAAATAATGGTAAGTACATTATTCAGTTAAATTTGGCTCCAAAAGTGGTTGAAAGTGAGTATAGTCTGAGTGTAACTTTAGAAGACCCATTGAAGTTCAAGTCTACACCGAAAATTATCCATCATTTACCGAAAACTATGCCTACAACTACACCCTCATCACTCTTACCTATACCCAGCACTTCTGCAACACCAACGATGAAAAATGGTGTTGAACCCAGTAATCCAGCAATGAACAGCACACCAACACCAACTTCTGGTATATAGTAAGTTAGTTAAGTTAGTTAAGTTTATGGGAATTAATCATCTTTACACAGTTGAAAACATTACTAATTACAGGAACTGATACTGGGGCTGGTAAAACATTTTTAACCACAGCAATGGCAGCCTATCTCCAGAAACACCACCCGCAAAGCAGTTTGGGGATCATGAAACCAATTCAATCAGGTATAGGCGATCGCGAACTCTATACAAGTCTTTTGTCCCTCAAACAGTCACCCGAAGAGATCACACCTCAATATTTTCAAGCACCCCTAGCTCCACCTCTAGCCGCAGCTAAGGAAAATCGCCAAGTGGACCTAGCCATAGTTTGGCAAACTCTGTTAGCATTACAAAACAGGTATGATGTTCTGTTGGTGGAATCTTTGGGTGGGTTAGGGTCGCCTGTAACGCAGGAATTAATAGTAGCAGACCTAGCTTGTGCATGGCGATTACCAACGTTGTTAGTCGTAGCTGTGAAATTGGGAGCGATCGCCCAAGCTGTGGCGAATGTAGCACTGGCTCGACAAACAAAAGTGAATCTGCGCGGAATTGTCCTCAACTGTACTCAACCCTATTCTCAGTCAGAAATTGCTGATTTGACTCCACCGGAGTTAGTTTCTTCCCTGACACAAATTCCCATTTTAGGCTGTTTACCTTATTTAGAGGAGTCCACAAATTTAGAAAAACTGGCGCAAGTTGCTGCTGACTATTTAGATTGGGAAACTCTGATTTTTTAGAATTGTACTAAAAATGACTTCTACTTTTGCTTATACTCCAAACTCCATTAATCTTGCTGGTGTCCGTCCATCAATTCGACTATTACAACCACAGTTGGTAGAATGGCGACGACGGATTCATCAAAAACCAGAGTTGGGATTTCAGGAAACCCTAACCGCTGAATTTATTTCTCAACAGCTAACAGCGAGGGGAATTGACCATCAAACAGGAATAGCGAAAACAGGGATAGTCGCTATAATTAAAGGTGAAAAGCCTGGTGAAGAAAGAGTTTTAGCGATTAGAGCCGATATAGATGCTCTCCCAGTTCAAGAACTAAATCAAGTCCCTTACTGTTCCCAACATCCAGGAATTATGCACGCTTGTGGTCACGATGGACATACAGCGATCGCTCTGGGAACAGCCAGTTATCTCCAACAGCATCTTGGAGATTTTGCGGGAACAGTGAAAATCATTTTTCAACCTGCGGAAGAAGGTCCAGGGGGAGCAAAACCGATGATCGCCGCCGGAGTCTTAAAAAATCCTGATGTTAACGCCATTATTGGACTGCATTTGTGGAATAATTTGCCTTTAGGCAAAATAGGGGTACGCGCTGGTGCATTAATGGCTGCTGTAGAAACCTTTCATTGTACAGTTTTAGGTAAAGGTGGACATGGCGCACTACCGCAGCAAACTGTTGATTCTGTATTAATAGCGGCTCAAATAGTTAATACTTTACAAACAATAGTAGCGCGTAATGTTAATCCTCTAGATTCAGCAGTCGTAACAGTGGGGGAACTCCATGCGGGAACAGCATTGAATGTGATTGCTGATTCAGCTAGGATGAGCGGAACTGTGAGATATTTTAATCCTGATTTTCAGGGATTCTTTTCCCGGAGGATTGAGCAAATCATCGCTGGAATTTGCCAAAGTCATGGAGCTAACTATGAGTTAAATTACGTAAGTTTATATCCACCAGTAATCAATGATGCTACAATAGCGGAATTAGTACGGGCAGTAGCGGAGGAAGTAATAGAAACACCGATAGGGATAGTTCCTGAATGTCAAACTATGGGCGGTGAAGATATGTCGTTTTTCCTACAGGAAGTTCCTGGCTGTTACTTTTTCCTTGGTTCTGCGAATCCACAACAGAAGTTGGATTATCCCCATCATCATCCGCGATTTGATTTTGATGAAACTGCTTTGATGATGGGTGTCGAGATATTTGTTAGATGTGTGGAAAGGTTTCTATAAACTTCAAGTAAGAGGGAACAGGGAACGGGGAACAGGGAACAGTAAAATACCCACCATTAAAATTAGTGGATTTGTATAAGGGTGCATTTTCCCGGCGCTCCGCATCTCGAAAAAAATGTTTTTATTTCTTTCCATAAATAAGTTTTGTTGTTCTATACCCAAAATTCGCACAGGTTTTTCTTGCTGTTCCCTGTTCCCTGTTCCCTGTTCCCTCTTGTGGTTAATTAGTTTAAATTCAGTCTTGACAAACTGGACTATCTGGCTCTAACAAACTCCGCACAGCTTTTTCCAGATCATCTTGTTGTAGAAAAGGCTGACCAATAATTACTGCATTAGTTCCCACTTCAGCTAGTACCGCTAAATCATTTGATGTTTCCATCCCCGACTCGCTCAAGACCATAATCCCCAAATCTTGCAGACGCGATCGCATAGCTGTGAGTAATTGTTGAGTGATCTTCATATCTATACTGAAATCGTGGAGATTACGATTGTTAATACTGATAATGCGTACATCTTCCAAATTGAGTACCCGTTCCAGTTCCAATTCGTTGTGAACTTCCACAATAGCGTTCATCCCTAGATAGTGAATTACGCGCAAAAAGTTTTGGATTTGTTTATCTGCAAGAATAGTAGCAATCAACAATACTCCATCAGCGCCACTTGCTCTAGCTAAATAAATTTGGCATGGGTCAAGAATAAAGTCTTTGCACAATAAAGGCAATGTTACGTGATAACGAATTGCTCGCAAGTACTCGAAACTTCCCTGATAAAACTTTTGGTCAGTCACAACTGATATGCAAGACGCACCTCCCTTTTCATAAGCAAGAGCAATCTCTACTGGCTCAAAATCTGCTCTGATAACTCCTTGATTTGGTAATGCTTTGTGTACTTCTGCAATGATACTCGGTTTGCGATCGCTCTGCTGTAAAGCACCAAAAAAATCCCGTACAGTTGGAGCAGCTGTTAATTGACGCTGTAAAGAAGCTAGAGACATTTCTTGCTGTAATTGGGCAATTTCTAGCCTTTTTTGCCAGACAATTTCTCTAATAATCGGTTGTAATTGAGCGTTGGAGATGGCAGAAGAGTAAATCATATTGAGAATGAGTACAAATTTATGAGTAAAAGCCTTTGATTATATACCCATACAAAGCTATAGATTTTCACTTTATTGGCTTGATTAAACCAGATTTATTTCATAAATGCAATAAATCCGATTTCATATCAAATCTTCTTAACTCTTTATTTGCAGTTTGTTTTTTGGCAGAATTATCCGGTAGGTAGAAATTTTTCAGCAATCTGATATAAGTCCGATAAGGTATATACTTTATCGGGTCGCAGCCAGTAAAACGCAACATTAAAAAACAAGCCCAGGAATATTTGCCAGATATAATAGCCTTGATAATTTGCTCTACCTGTTCAGGATTGATTTTTTTCGCCGTCTGTGTACTATCGTAACTTGTAATGTTTTGGTTCATCATCATTTCTCCTCAGTATTAATGACATAGACTAAAAAGCGGTGTCAAACATAAATTTCATCTCAGATAAGCCAGCTTAATACTTATCTGTAAATGCAAGTAGAGGCAGATTTAGCTAGAATACAGCAATATCTCTATCTGCTTAAAAACTATCTAGATAAACCCGCCCATACAAATTAACCGTATTGCAGAAGCAATTTCTTTTTTAAGCCTACTCAAAATTAACTGCTGCTTACATGAACTATTTTTTGATAGACATATCTGTTTTTTCGCAATATATGCATTTTCTCATGATCCTTGACTAGATAAAGATGAGGGGAAGTAAGAGCATCAGTAGATTAAAGGCTCATTTTAAGTAATACGCTAGTGAATAATCTTATTTATCTCTTCACTTTTTTAATATCTTCTTAATATCTTCTTAATATCTTCTTAACTCATTTGTTATATGAGCCTTATCGCCGCTGTTGTCATCTTTCTATGCCTTTTGGTAGATATTTTAGTATTTGAGCCTCATATATTTATCTAAAAATATCTCCTACGATAGATGAATCGACATATTCTTCTATAGTTAAATCTTTCACAGGGAAGAGAGAACAGCAAGAAAAAGAAATAAAAACATTTTTTTCTTTCTGACGTAGTGTCCGGAGTTCCCTGTTCCTTGTTCCCTCTTAAAAAGGTGATGATGAATATTCATTCTATTGATTCTAGTAACCCTAAATTAATTTCACCCAATTCTGAATTTCACCTACTGCCAGAAATGGAGTTAAAGTTTGCTGAATTCCTCATTAATCATACTGAAGATGCTGCTTTTTGTTTAGGAGAAAAAGCTCAGTTTCTTTATACTAATATGGCAACTTGTCGCCTGACTGAATATTCTAGAGAAGAACTATATTCTCTGACATTGAACGATATAGATATAGATTTTTCTTTCCACGAATGGTCAGAACAATGGCGATATTTAGTCAGTCAAAATTATCTCACTTTTAAATCGCGCTATCGTACCAAAAGAGGAAGAATACTTTTGGTGGAAGCCAATATTACTTATATAGAATACCAAGGTAGAAAATTTGGCTGTGCTTTTGTGAGGAAAAGCCATGAGGATACTAAATTGGTAGAGTTGAGTTTAAAAAAGTTCACTAGCGCAGAATTAGAACTATCCGAGATTCTCGAGAGAACAAGAGTATTCAGAGAAACTAGAAATGGTTTTTTTTCTACACTTTACCACCAATTTATTACAACGTTAAATGTTATTTCTTTATCTAATAGTTTGATTAAGCGCCATCTCGATCAATGGGAAGGGGAAAAAATAAAACCCTTCATTGGCCATATTCAAACAGCAGTAGAAAAGCTGAATCAAATATTGAACGATTTGCTAATTCTTGCTAAGATAGAGTCAGTCAACGTCAATCTAGAAGAATCACATATTGATATAGTCAGTTTTTCCCACAATTTAGTGACAAGATTTTCAGGAGATAATAGCTATAATCCAATTAATTTTATTAGTCAAGGTAAATGTATAACCGCCCAGATAGATAAAAAAATGCTAGAGCAAATTTTATGTAATTTGCTTGATAATGCAATTAAATATTCCCCTATTGGTAATCCTATAGATTTGATCATTACTTGTGAAATGGATAAAGTAATTTTTCAAGTAAAAGATCGAGGTATTGGTATTTCTGAACGGGATTTAAATAAACTATTTGAGCCATTTTATCGAGGTAGTAATATTGGTAATATTCCTGGAATTGGACTGGGCTTAACCATCGTCAAAACCCTAGTAGAATCACATGGAGGTGAAATAGCTGTAGTTAGTGAAGTTGGTTTTGGTACTAAATTTGTTGTTGTGCTCCCATTAGGAATAGAAAGCTCAGGGGCTGAAGAGAAAAAATCCACACCAGTAACTTTACACCCGGAAGGGATTATTTAAGGGCGAAAAACTCTACTAGTCAAAAAAATTATGCAGGAATCCGCCAAGAAAATTCTCATAATCGCAGATGATACAATCACGCGTAATCTTTTTTTAGACTCTCTCAATGCTGAAGGATTTCATGCGCTAGTTTCGGAAAACTCTATTTCAGGTGCGCAAACAGCGCAAATGTATTCACCTGATTTGATAATCTGTGATTTGCTGATATCAGATATAGATGGTTATATAGTTCTGAATACATTACGTCGCGCTCCTATTACAGCAAATATTCCGTTTATTTTTCTGACAACTAATAACTCCTTAACAGCTGTTCGCCAAACTATAGATATAGGAAAAGATGATTATTTGCTCAAGCCTGTTACAGTTGATCAATTGCTGAGACTTATCGCTGTCCGATTGGAAAAACCAGCTTTTCTCAGTGAAGATAATAATTATAAGTTCTATCAAACCTCAGAATTACCTGTAATATCAGTCAATTCGGATTCCATTTTCCCCCCCACTCCTCACTTAAAGGAAGTTTTTGATTATATTGAAAGTCATTATCATGAGGGAATTACTTTATCTGATGTCGCAGAAGCTGTAGGTTATTCTTCTGCCTACTTAACAACTCAAGTAGCTAAACAAACTGGTGATACGGTGAATGGTTGGATCGTGAAGCGTCGGATGGCTGCTGCTCGACCTTTACTCAAAAATACTAATCAGACAATTGAAGAAATTGCGACCCAGTTAGGTTATCAAAACTCTTGTCATTTTTCGCGCCAGTTTCGTCAATACCACAATTTATCTCCCACTGGTTGGCGGAAAAAACATCAATTTTTTCCAGTTCCCCAAACTACAAGATTACAATTTCTCCAACGCCGTAAATTAGCTGATCCTGTTCCTTCAAGTAGTTAATTATTTTTTGGTTTGAGCAATTGTTGGATTAAAAGTTGTCCACCTAAAGCTAGTAATCCGATTGTGACTATAGTGAATAGTCCAGTTCCCAAAGCTACTACACCTACTACCAATGTGCGGACAGCAGCAGCTAGGTTGACTACTATTTGGTTATCTGAATGAATTGGTTTGTGAGCGAAGGTGATAGCGATCGCCATCATCAGAGAATAGAGAGCAAAGGCCATTCCTCCAGAAATTACTGCTCCTGTGATACAGTTAATGGGAGTGACATTATTGGCTGGGGGAGTTACCTGGTCTGGTTCGTTGGTCATGGTGCTATTTTAATTCCATGTTTAACAGTTCGTGTCACAAATATCTCTAAATCTGGGTCAGAAATTGTTGACCGGATACTCTCCTTCACCAATTCTGCTTGTGGTCGAGATGCAACTATAGCAAATACTGAAGGTCCAGAACCAGACATCATTGTTCCCAAGACACCTGCTTGAACAGCAAATAATTCCCTGAGTTGTTGGACCTGTTTATAAGCTGGTAGGACGACTCGTTCTAAATCATTATGCAGTTTTTCCGCTATTTTCACCGGATTATTGCTCAAAACTGCTTTTACTATTCCCTCCGAATGAACTGCTTGAGCGCGAGCAGTTAAACTTTCTGGATCTCGGAGATAGGAACTACCAAAATTTTCTCTATAGGTTTTATAAGCCCAAGGGGTAGATACTTCTAAACTCCGATATTTAGCTAATACTATATATATATCATCCAGAGTCGATAAAGGAGATAATTGTTCACCTCTTCCTGTAGCGATCGCCGTTCCTCCCGCAATACAAAAAGGTACATCTGACCCCAACAGAGCGCCCAGTTCTTCTAATTCTGACTGAGTTAATCCTAAATCCCAGAGTAAATCCATCCCTACTAAGACAGCAGCTGCGTTTGTCGAACCTCCAGCTAAACCAGCAGCTACAGGGATGTGCTTGTGAATGGTAATATCCACACCACCATAACTATTCCCAGCTGTGGGAAACCTTGCTGCTACTAGTTCCGCAGCCCGGTAGGCTAGATTACTTTTATCTGTAGGTACTTGAGGGTGGTTACAGAAAACACGGATTTGCTGTTCATCTGTACTCTGGATGTCAATTTGGTCAGCTAAGTCAATACTTTGTAAGATCATCGCCAACTCGTGATAACCATCAGGGCGATCGCCAATGATTTCCAAGTACAAATTAATTTTAGCAGGAGCAATTAGGCTATAGGAACGCATGGAAATCAAAATAATTGATTAACTAGATTTACCCATTGTCCAACACTGAGGTCTTCCGCTCGCACTTGGGGATTTATTTGTAATTTTTCCAGTAACTCTGTCAAGCGATCGCGATCAATTACCGATTGTAAATTATTCCGGAGCATTTTCCGCTTGGCTGCGAATCCTAATTTCACCAGTTCCTCTAACCGCTTGGGGTTATTAGCGGGAGTGGCGATTTTTTGGGGAACTAACCGCACTACTGCTGAATCGACTTTTGGCGGAGGATAAAACGCACTAGCTGGAACTGGACAAATTAATTCACAACTGGCTAAATACTGTACTCTTACCGACAAAGCGCCAAAAGCTCTTGACTCTGGTTTAGCGTAGAGTCTTTCAGCTACTTCTTTTTGAATCAACAAGACTATAGATTCAAACGGTTCTGGGTTGGGTTGGGAAATTCTCCCCAGGAGTTTCTCTATAATTGGACCTGTAATATTATAAGGAATATTCGCTACTACTTTATTCGGCTTTTGGTATTTGGGAAAACTTTCTAGTTGTGATGCTAAATCTAGGGTGAGAAAATCCCCTTGTAGGAGTAAAAAGTTTTCTTTCGCTCCCAGTTGTTTAACCAAAAGTGTACATAAATCTCGGTCAATTTCTACAGCTACCAGAGATTTCACCGTACTCAGTAATGGGCGGGTGAGAATCCCCGTCCCAGGACCAATCTCTAGTAGGCGATCGCTTTGACAACAATTAGCTGCTTTGACAATGGCATTTAACACCTTATCACTTCTCAGCCAATGTTGAGCAAATTGTTTGCGTGGTCGCAACATCTATATTTGTTTCTCCAATTTAGCTGATTTTTGCTAGCTAGCCAATTAACTTTTTCCAAGTCATCGCTCCCACAATACCATCAGCAGTTAAACCATGTTGCTGCTGAAACCTCTTCACCGCTGCCATCGTATGTGGTCCATATATACCATCTATAGTAGTGCCTACACGATATTGTATATATCTAACACTAGCTCCAGTCGCATGAGTTCCCTGGATGACACGCTTGGCTAATATTTGATTCAACACATTCCAAGTAGTATTACCAGCAATTCCCGTTTGTAATACCCCGACGATTTTTTGGAACTCTTCGATCGCCGCAGTCGTCGCCGGACCCATTTTATTGTCTTCCTGTAAAGCATGTCCATCATTACCACTGATTTTGAGACGATTCAAACTCTGCTGTAGGCGTAGAATACTATTATCGGTATTATGCTCTTCATCAGGAACAGTATTCACCGGAGCCGCTGATACCTTACCAGTCAAGCCTTCCACTATAGCATCAGCTACAGATTCGCCATTATATAACTGCATATCTTTGTCAGAATCCAAAAAGCAGCATTCGATCAAAATTCCTGGCATGTGTGTATTTTTTAGTACAAACAAATGGGAACCATTCTTCACCCCACGATTAAAAAATCCCAACTTGACCATCTGGTTTAATACAGATTGGGCAATTTTCTTACCAGCATCACTGATAGCATAGACCTCTGTACCATTAGCTTGACCATTAAAGTAATTAAAATGAATAGAAACATAAATATCGACGTTGTTGCTGTTCGCCTTTTCACACCTTTTGGCCAGGGACTCACGAACTGTACTTGCGTGGTCTGGCTTACATGATATAACTGTATGTCCGAGATTTCTGAGTTTTTCAATCACTTTAGTTCCCACCTCTAAAGTTAAGTTGTCCTCAAACCTAATCCCTCTAGCACCAGTATCAGGTGGACAGTTATGACCAATATCAATACCTATCTTCATGTTTCTCTCCTCAAGACCTATTTTGACCATCAGCATTACTACCGGACAAACTTGTAATATCTATCCAATATCCAGTTGTGTGAGTAGAGCACATTCATGAGATTATCTTTGGCCGAACCATAGTGCTGCTTGACAATAGAAATAACTTATAGTAAGGATATAACCCCATAGTCAAAGAAGCAAAAATACTCTCTAATTATTTTGCAAAATCCAGAGATATCATAACATGATTGCATGATATTCAGGTAAAATCAGGGCATTTTGTGATTTTGACTTTTAGCTGAACTTAAGAGATAATCTTTTGCAAAGTTGACTCCAAGATAAACTTATCCCTAATAAATTCATGGACTCCTTATCAATCAATTCACTATTGGCAGACTTGAAGAATTCGGATGTTAGAGTGCGTGAGCAAGCAACTCGCCAAATTTGGCGGATTTGGTTCCAGCAAAAAGGAATATCTGGGCTGGAAAAGATTGACCAGAGTCAAAAGTTGTTAGATACGGGGAAAATACCAGAAGCCGAAACACTGCTAACTGAACTGGTTGAGTCACAACCAGATTTTGCTGAGGCTTGGAATCGCCGGGCTTTTCTCTACTACAGCATCAGCGAGTATAAAAAATCTCTAGCTGATTGTCAGCAAGTAATTCGACTCAATCCACTACACTTCGGAGCGCTTCACGGTATGGGCTTATGCTACGCAGCTTTAGGAAAGTATAGCGAGGCTATCCAAGCTTTTAGAAGTGCGTTGGTAATTCAGCCTTATTCTCTGGTGAATCACAAATTGATTCTCGAATGTACATTGAGATTGAATTAGACAGTACCCATGTGCCATCTTTACACCAATTGCAGAAATATGTATATACTGTTTGCTATGCTGGAAAGTCTCCTGGAAAGTTTCGCCAGGTATATCCTGATTCGGAAAGGCTAAACTGATTCAATTAATCCGACCAAAATCCCGACAATTTTAGATAGATTTTTGATAAAATATTCATCTAAATCTATCGTTATAGTTTTATTTTCTAGTTGCATAAATCTCCATATACTTCCAGTCGTTACCACGCCATAGACTTTATTTAGTTCATTTCCTTGATTTTTATTAAACAGTTGAGCCGCAATCATTTCCGCCATACATTGACCTAGACCAGATTCAATATTATCATTCTTCGCTTCCACTATGTTCACAATTGGCGATTCAATGGCTAACTGTTCGGGTGATTTGCTAATGATAAAATCACAGAATCCGCTTAACCCTGTTGGTATATCCACATTAAACTCTTTCCCTGAAAACAAACTAACTTTGTTATTTAACTGTTTCCTAACTTCAATTAAAACAGGTGCAACAATCATCTCCGACCGAGATTTTTCTGAATGGATAGCGATAGCTAAGGGAATATTATAATCAAGCATCTGAATTAAAAAATCGCTACAATTTCGCTCTGCTAATTCAGCAAAAAAACCAGCTTGCTCACTCAGAGTTATACCAAATTCAGATTTAATTTTTGTAATTGTAAATTGGCTGTATGGCATAAACTAACTAGATTTTTTTGTTATTAACATCGCATTTCCACCAGCGATATTCTTGTACAAGCGTATGAGATTCCCACTCAGGTAATGATTGGGGATAATCTGAGCGGTAATGTCCACCTCGACTTTCTGTTCTGAAAATGGCACTTTTGAGGATGAGATAAGCTATATCTAATAAATTATGCGTTTCTGACCAGAGTCGCAAATGCTCTTCAATCGTTGGTAAATTAAACCTCACAGATTGTTGGGGCTGTAAATCGAGTAAGAATTGACTCAAAGGTAAAGCTGCAAAATCTTTTTGCCAAGATTCTATGGTAGATATTGCTGATTTTAAAATCGATTCTTCTCGACAAATACCAGCACTTTGCCAAACTAGATGAGGAAGTTTTTGTCTGATTGATTCCACAGAAGTTTGCTGATTTTCCCATTCACTAGTGGACAAACTAAAAAATACAGGATTTGAGAAGACTTGGGAGTATGAAGTCTCTATTTTTATCCTCTCTACTTCATGTTTAACTTCAGCTATCTGTGCTCCAAACACAATACATTCCAATAAAGAGTTGCTCGCCAGACGATTTGCGCCATGTACTCCTGTGCTAGCAGTCTCGCCTATAGCGTATAAACCAGGAATATTCGTGCGATTTGTTATGTCTGTAAGAATACCCCCCATCCAGTAGTGAGCAGCAGGAGACACAGGAACTAATTCCTGGAAAACATCTATTCCCCAATGTTGACAAACTTTAATGATGTTGGGAAACCGATGATGAATCTGCTCAGGAGGAATAGGTCGCATGTCTAGCCATACATGGGCTGTACTTGGTTCCGGTGCTGTATTTTGCAAATAGCTAAAAATGGCTCTACTGACTATATCCCTGGGAGCTAATTCACCACTCGGATGATAATCAAAAGCAAATCTTCTTCCCGCATCATCAATCAAATGTGCGCCTTCTCCACGCACAGCTTCGCTAATCAGAAACCGATTTGGCTTGGTCAAAGCAGTGGGATGGAATTGGAAAAATTCTAAATCACGCAAAATTGCTCCCGCTCGCCAAGCGATCGCTACTCCATCACCTGTACTCACAGCTGGATTAGTCGTTTGAGCAAATACTTGTCCTCCTCCTCCTGTCGCTAGTACCACAACAGCAGCCCTAATCCAGACCACTTCACCCTGATAAAATAAACTAACTCCTTGACAACGCCCAGTTTTTGGCTCTCTCCACAAAGACAAAGCTAACGTTTTCTGGATAATTTGAATATTCTCCCGCCGTAATACTTGATTTGTGAGTGTGGTAGTTACTTCTCTACCTGTAGTATCTGCAGCATGGAGTACACGAGGACGAGAATGCGCTGCTTCCAGGGTTAAAGCTAAATTTTCCTGATGGCGGTCAAAAGCTACGCCCAAATTAACTAGGGATTGAATACACTCAGGCGCTTTCAGAGCTAGAAATTCTACTGAAGCTCGATCGCACAAACCTGCTCCAGCTTTGATCGTATCTTCAATATGCAAATGGGGCGAATCTCCTGGCGCAACAGCAGCAGCGATTCCGCCTTGCGCCCAATCACTCGCAGATAAAGCAATTGTCTCTTTAGTAATTAAGCCAACTTGCAACGATTCTGGCAAACATAAGGCGGTATATAGTCCAGCAGCACCAGTACCGACTACTAGGACATCAAATTGGTCAGGAATTTTTATCACCAGACAAGGTAAAAAGATAGTTAAAATTCAATTATAGGTTATGGAGAATAGGGGGTTAAAGCATTAATCCCTGATTCGCCATAACCTAATATTAAAGCGATCGCCCAAGATAGCTCCGCTATCAGACTAGATATCAACGACAATTATAACTATCTATAAATGCCGTTGTTAATCCGGTCGTATCCCTCATTAAATACAGATTCCAGTTCTGTAACAGTGAAATTTTCTAAATTGGTTTTCAGTAGCTCTTTTTGCCGCTCCGATAGTCCTGAAATCAGCAATACGTCTTCTACATTTTTATAAGGAGCATTGCTGATAATTCTCCGCGCCAAAGTTGGGTAAAGCCCTGGATATTCTTGAAAAGCCCGAACATTGGTATTATTCAAATCGATTTTCTTGCCAAATTCTGTTCCCAGTTTTGCATCCGCCCGGTTTTGCAGTGAAATTGCTAAAACTGGCACTTGGGACCCAACTAAATTCTGAAAACTAACAGCTTGCGCTGTCTGAGCTGTTCCCAACCATCCCCAGCAACCCAACAACAGAGTAAAAAGTGTTAGTAAACGCACAAATCCTTTAAGCATTTTTTACCTCTTTCTATCAAACAGCAGTCATCAAAAACTAATATACAGCTAATTAATATCCACAATATTTGCGCCTACAATGTAGAACGATCAAAAGCTCAGGAAACAACTGCTGCTAGCAAAAATAAACTATCTACTAAAATTGTACTCAAAACTGCTCCACCAAAAGCATAGAAATGTCTCTGCTTGTTACTTAAGGATACAATTCCCACGCCAATCAAGAATACAGCCATAGCGATCGCCCAAGTTTCCCCCCATGGCGTTTCTACTTGGATTAAGGCATTTTTTAAAATCTTGGCGGCTCCTGATCCATCTGTTGTCATAATTTGCCGCCAAAAAGGAAGTAAATCTACTATATAAAAATATACGTCTGTTAAAACTGTACCTAATAAAGAACCAAGGTAAAACCAGCTACCTACCTGTCCCCAATTTCGCCATATACACCAGAGAACAAAGGGTAGTCCAATGGACTCTACAGGTAAGTGCCATAGTGGTTCCCAACGCAACCAGCCCCAGTAAATTGCTCCTGCTAACCAACTCCAACTAAATCCCAAGAGCAAATCTCCCCAGTAGTAGGTTTGTGGACGGGACATCAAGGTAAAGCTTAACCAAACCCACAACCCGGTTACTCCTAAACTTAAACTGGGAAGCGATCGCACTAGTGGAGCTTCAAAAAACACTGGTACTGAAACCAAAAGCATCGCCGCTAGGAACATCAGCCAATTTTGCTTTAGAGAACTCCTTTGCTCAACCGCAGGAACCAAGACTAATTGTGACCCTAACTCTGATAAATCCCGATCTGTGTACGTAAATAATGTATGATTAAGCAAGGTTTTAATATTTGTTACTAAACTTTACTTAATTTACCATATCACAATTTTCAAATCCCCCCCAGGGGGAGCGAGGGGATTAAGGATTAATGAAATTTGTGATAAGGGGAGTTATTTAGTTAATATTCTTGATTTATAGCTTTAATCGTCAGTTTTACTGGTATTGGAGGGCTATTCTATACTCTCTTTATCTTTGTTCCCCCCTGTTTATAGATTATGCCAATTACACCGCACAACGAAAAACACTTCACAGCGTCAGAGACTATACGTGATATTGTGATCGGGATGTCAGATGGTTTGACAGTTCCCTTTGCACTAGCAGCTGGTTTATCTGAAGCTGTCAACTCTACTAGTATTGTTGTCACTGCTGGTTTGGCCGAAATTGCGGCTGGGTCTATTGCTATGGGATTAGGTGGATACTTAGCAGCTAGAACTGATTATGAACATTATGCCAGCGAGCATAAACGGGAAATGCGAGAAATCCGAGAGTTACCCAAAGAAGAAGCTCAAGAAGTAGCTGATATCTTTCGTGATTATGGGTTGAGCGATCAGCAACTATCTCCATTAGTAACAGCAATTCGGGCTGACCCTGTGAAATGGGTAGACTTTATGATGCGATTTGAATTAGGTTTGGAGACTCCCGATCCAGCTCGTGCTCTGAAAAGTGCTTTGACTATAGCTATAGCTTATATTGTGGGTGGTATGGTTCCACTTACACCCTATATAGTTTTCCATAATCCCATAATTGCATTACATGTCTCAGTCATAGCAACTTTGAGTACACTATTTCTTTTTGGTTACATTAAAGGAAATTTTACTGGTTTAAAACCCATGCGTTCCGGTTTACAAACTGTACTAATTGGTGGCTTATCTGCCACAGCAGCCTTTATTCTCGCCCAATTATTCAAGTAAGGTGCATTTCCCTATACCCTACACCCTACACCCTAATTATCCATCATTTCTGCAGGTGAACCAATCCAAGCAGAATCAGCGGGAAGAGTTTCTCCTTTCATCAACATAGATAGATTCCCTAAACTGGAATCTGCTTCCATAATGGTGTCATAAAGGACAATTGAGTCACTACCTACAGTACATCTGTTACCAATATTTACCGTTGAGACCTTCATCACACGGTCCTCAAATAAATGAGTTTGTAAACCACAATCACTATTCAAGGACACATCATTACCAATCATAATGGTATCAAATTCAGTAATGTCTGTAGTATCCATATAAACTCTGTTGCCAATTTTGCAACCCATTAATCGGAAATACCAATTAATAAATGGTGTACCCCGTAACATATTGATAAAGAATTGTATAGCTAAGGTTTCATGGATACAAGTCACCAATTCTGAACGAAAGACAAAACGTGACCAAAGAGGCTGTTCTATCGGTTTGTACCGGCCAATAACTAGCCATTTAGAGACTACGGTAATTATTACTGTTGCTAGACCAAAAAGTAAATACAGGAATGGTAACATTAGTATTATTACCCATTCATCAAAATCATCGTTGAGTAACAACATTTCGTTGATCAGCAGAGAACTTAAAGCCACGATACAGGTTAAGGGGAACATAATGCGCACAGCCTCAAAACCCATACGTTGCATGACTAAGCTAAAAGGTGGATGATAAGTTGATTCTACGGAGAAACCTTAATCTCACCCCAGGAAGAATCGGGACTAATTCCAAAATTGGTAGGGTCATTAAGAGAAGTGCTTGCAAACTACCAAAATAGATTCGCTGTAATCGCCCAATCCGGGATGTTGTTTTATCCGCGTTAATGCCTAATTTTGCAGCGGGAGAACCTACCCAAATTTCCCCAGATGGAATCCTCTGCTCCGGTGGTAGCATAGATAAATCTTCAAGATATGTAAGTTGTTCCTGTTCACAAATTAGAGCGATCGCATCTGGACTAATATCACACTGTCTTTCCCAGAAATAATGCAGTCTCTGAGGTGGTGGTACAGGTGTGAGATTATCAGCAAAATTTGGATGAGTCAGCATTGAGGATAATTTAGGTTTATTTAAGTTGTCAGATTACATTTGCCTTTAAGTAAATATCTTAGTTATTGGGAAACACTTTAACAAAAAAAATCCCAATTCCGACCGGAGGGGGTGTATTTCCGACTTCACTACCAATTGTGGAATCTTCACTCCTTCTTTCCGGACTAATCTCAGGAGAACTGAAGAAAGTGGCATAATACAGCATTTTTCTCGGTTTTATAGCTAATTTCCTGGCCAGGGAATTATTTAAATTGTCACCGCAGAAAAATTGCTTCAAGGGAAAGTAATAGGTAACTGGACTAAATATGATTTAGAACTATAATCAGCTATGTTTTACCCAAATATAAGCTGATTACCTGATTATAAACTTATTTTGTCCTGATTTTACCTACTTATATTTCTAGTGCTTTTTTTAGTCAAGAAATTGAAGACAATATATTATTCTGTTCAAGAGTGAAAAATTTACCAAGATTCGGTTTATATCTGATTTATTAAGGAGCAATAATTCATATGGCAAATCTGCGTCATTCCCAGACGATGAAACAACTTATAGCTGGATACTGTGGGATAATTTTCGGAGGACTTGGGCTACATAAATTTGTTCTCGGTTATTCTACGGAAGGGTTTATTATGCTCACCATATCAGTAATAGGTGGTTCTTTAAGCTACGGAATTATCTTCATAGTTATGCAGTTTATAGGTTTAATTGAAGGAATGATTTATTTAAATAAGTCACATGAAGAATTTGTTAATACTTATTTTGTCAGTAGACAAGGCTGGTTCTAGAATTTGTATTTACTTGACATTTACACCTGTAAAATATTTTCAAAGGAGGTTCCTGGGAAGTTCCTGATATGAACTTCTCTCCCCTTGAATTCCAGCAGAAAATAACCTAATATAACCTAATATTAAAGCGGAGCGTTTCCAGCTCTGCTCCCAACGCCTGATTCTCTATGACAGAAAAAATAATTCTTGATGTCGAAGGTATGAAGTGTGCTGGGTGTCTACAAGCAGTAGAAAAACAGCTAACTCAATATCCAGGTGTCAAAAGTGTCTGTGTTAACTTAGCAACGGAAATTGCTCTACTAGAAGTGGACCTAGCTGTGGTGAATCCAGAATTCATGGCCAAGACTTTGACTAGTATTGGATTCCCTACTCAAGTCCGTAAAACTAACCACAAAATTGATGGCGCTGCTGCACATCTGAAAATTTTACAACAGCGCCAGGAAGCTAGGGCTGCAACCAGACAGCTAATTATTGCTGGATTATTGCTAGTGTTATCGAGTTTTGGTCACTTGGGTATTGGGAATACAGTCCCGATATTACATAATCTCTGGTTCCATTTTGCCTTGGCTACACTAGCAATAATTATTCCTGGTCGCCAGATTATAGTAGATGGTTGGCTGGGTTGGCGACGAGGTGCGCCTAATATGCACACTTTAATAGGCTTAGGTACATTAATAGCCTATTTTGCTAGTGTAGTAGCATTGTTATTTCCTCAAATAGGTTGGGAATGCTTTTTTGATGAACCAGTGATGATGCTAGGTTTTATTCTCTTGGGTAGGGTCTTAGAACAAAAAGCTAGAAGTAGAGCCGCAGCAGCGTTTAAACAGTTGCTAGCGCTGCAACCGCAAACAGCTAGGTTGATAACTCAACCAGACCCGGAAAAATTAGTGGTGGGGGAGAATATTCTAGAAATACCTGTTGACCGAGTCCTTGTGGGTGAGTGGTTACAGGTTTTACCAGGGGACCGGATTCCTGTCGATGGTAAGGTTTGTTGGGGACAAACTACTGTCGATGAGTCCATGTTGACTGGAGAAGCAGTACCTGTTGTTAGACAAACTGGAGACCGGGTGATTGGTGGAACCTTGAATCAGTCAGGGACGATCGCCATGATCGCTACCCAGACAGGAGATGATACTACCTTGTCCCAGATTGTGGCTTTGGTAGAAGCTGCTCAAACGCGCAAAGCACCCGTACAAAAAATAGCTGATACAGTAGCTGGTTATTTTACCTATGGGGTGTTAACAGCTTCTTTGCTGACATTTCTGTTTTGGTACTTTTTTGGTACAGATATTTGGAGTGGAGTACTTGTACCGATTCCCCCAATGGCTCATATGATGGGTGGTGATATGGTCTCAGAACAGATACCCATTAACCTCCAAAATACAAAGATTTTGGTCAGTTTAAAACTGGCGATCGCTGTGATGGTTGTGGCTTGTCCCTGTGCATTAGGCTTAGCTACTCCTACAGCAATTCTTGTTGGTACTGGTATAGGCGCAGAAAGAGGACTGTTAATCAAAGGGGGGGATGTTTTAGAAAAAGTACATCAACTAGACACAGTAGTCTTTGATAAAACGGGTACTCTCACCACAGGGAATCCCAAAATAACAGATTGCTTAGTCATTACCGCAGAGAATGGGGAAAATTTACCACTAAATTTACCAGTAATTGATTCCCAAAGCCTACTTCAACTAGCAGCAGCTGTAGAAAGTGGGACTCATCATCCTTTAGCAAAAGCAATTAGTCAAGCAGCTAGCGAACAAGAATTATCCATTCCTCATGCTACTGATTTTCACACTGAACCAGGATTGGGTGTGTCTGGTGTAGTCGCAGGAAATAAAGTCTTTTTGGGTAATTGGGATTGGTTGAACCAGCAGGGGATTGCTATTGGGGACATGGCTCAACAGCAAGCTCAACAGTTAGCTCAACAACTAGCAACACAAGGAAAAACAGTTATTGGTGTTGCTGTCGCTCAAACTTTAGTCGGCTTGATCGCTGTCAGTGATACTCTGAGACCAGATGCTAAAACGACAGTGGAAAATTTACGTCGGATGGGTTTACGGGTTATGCTCCTCAGCGGCGATCGCTTAGAAGCTGTTCATGCTATCGCCCAACAATTGGGAATGGATAGTGATGATGTCATGGCAGGTATTTTACCCGCCCAGAAAGCTAAAACTATTCAATCTCTGCAAGGTAGAGACAGTAATACAGAGCAAAAATTTGCTGTTGTGGCTATGGTAGGAGATGGGATCAATGATGCTCCAGCTTTATCTCAAGCAGATGTGGGTATTTCTTTACATTCGGGTACAGATGTAGCTAGGTCAAGTGCTGAAATCATCTTGATGCGAGATTCCCTCAGTGATGTAGTAGAGTCAATTTTACTTAGCCGGGCTACTTTCAATAAAATCCGGCAAAATTTATTCTTTGCTCTTGTATATAATACTATCGGTATTCCCTTAGCTGCGGGTGTTTTATTACCCAGCTTAGGTTTTGCTCTAGGTCCATCCACTGCTGCTGGACTCATGGCTTTTAGTTCTATTAGTGTCGTTACTAATTCAGTATTATTGCGGCGCTTTATTCATTAATTATATAATTGTAGTTAATATTTTGGAGATATTGATTGCAAATGAAAAATAGGTCACATCTCAGGTTAAACTAGGTTTTTAGCCAGATGTTAAACAGTTGACTCAGTTTAGCTAAATTCCCCATAGTTCTAGTCCCAGGAATTTAGATCAGCGGAACTTCGACCTTTGAATCTGGGTAAGCATTATGTAATTTCAATTCTTATTTAGATTCAGTACTACAGTTTTTAGTGCGTAGAAATGGCAGACAAAAATACTCAGAAAGCGCTAATTTACCCACGTTCAACTAATTTTAGTAACTATCTGTCAATGGCAGCAGAACCTCATGAAAATCATCTACTGATTCTGGAAGATGATCAAGGACGTAAAGAGTTTCCTCTGGAAAATCCCGTTTATTCTATCGGTAGAGACCGTGATTGTAATATTCGTCTCATGTCCCAGTTTGTTTCCCGCCATCATGCTACATTGGTCAGACTACCACGTAAGAATAACAACCAGAGTTATTACTATAGAATTGTGGACGGTGATGCTAAAGGGAAACCTAGTTCTAATGGATTAATGATCAATGGGCGCAAGATTGGAGCCCATGACTTGAAGAATGAAGACGAAATTGTCTTTGGTCCTCAAGTACGTGCTATTTACTACTTACTTAAAAATACGCAGCCACCAGGAAACACAGATGCTAGTGAGTACGATATTACATTAATTAACCCTGGGATGACGGAGGATATGGAAGATTTCTAATCTGAGATATGGGGATAAACTAACCCGCCAGACTTTCAATCAGTTGCCATTTTCTACTCACTTCTATGGACTGCTTGACAAATTCATACATTTGTTGACAGTGATTATTGACTTTAAGTGGTAGTTCTTCATTCTTAATCACAATACTCAATCTGGTTTCTGTTTCTGTAGCTGTTGATTTATCAATTAATATTTCTGCTGTCACCAGTTTAGGAAAAGCTACATTACCAGGCATCTCTCGAGCCATAATGTAGTCAGATGTGTAGTAATGGACATCCAGCTCACAATCTTGGAGTAATTCTATCAATAGTGGCTGGAGGTGCTCAATGGTAACAGAAACAATAAATGAACAGGTGTAGCGAGCCATAAGAACTCCTCGCCTCATAATATCCATCTTATAATACATGTTTAGGTTGAGATTGTGACTCAGACGCTCACCAAAAAGACTGAACTGCGCTCTATTCCCCAAATTCCACTAAAATTTAAACAATAGCAATTTGGCAAGGGAATTAATGAAAGTAGCAATTACTGGCGCAACGGGATTCGTAGGTAGCCGTTTAGTACAGCGACTACATGCAGAAAACCAGAGAATACTGGTGCTAACTCGAAACACTACCTTGGCCCAAAAGCTGTTTCCTGCTGCGGCTTTCCCTAACCTAGAAATAATCGCCTATACACCCTTAATTTCTGGGGTTTGGCAAGAGGCGATCGCTGGTTGCGATGGGGTGGTGAATTTAGCAGGAGAACCCATTGCTGAAGGGCGGTGGACAAAGGAACGGAAACAGACAATTTCTGACAGCCGTAAATTGAGTACAGAAACAGTAGTATCGGCTATAGATAGAGCCAATCCTCGCCCCCAGGTGCTAATCAATGCTTCTGCTATTGGTTATTATGGAACTAGTGAAACTGCCACATTCGTGGAAACTAGTACACCCGGTGCTGATTTTTTGGCTCAAGTCTGTCAAATTTGGGAAGCAGAAGCGCAAAAAGTAGTGGATGCTGGTGTGCGGTTAGTCATTTTGCGCCTGGGGATTGTCCTGGGTAATGGTGGAGCCTTGGGGAAAATGATTACTCCTTTCAAGCTGTTCGCTGGTGGTCCTATTGGTAGTGGTCAGCAGTGGTTTTCCTGGATTCACCTTGATGATATGGTAAATCTAATCTGGCGATCGCTCACCAATCCCGATATGGCAGGAGTATACAATGCTACTGCTCCCCGTCCTGTCAAAATGCATGAACTCTGCCAAACAATGGGTCAAGTTATGCATCGCCCTAATTGGTTACCTGTACCTGATTTTGCCATAGAAGCCCTTTTAGGAGATGGCGCTAAGGTAGTTTTAGAAGGACAAAGAGTTTTACCTGAACGAACTTTAGCATCGGGGTTTGATTACCAATATCCTGAATTACTCCCAGCCCTGCGGGAAATTTTATTGGGAGTCGGGAGTTAGGAATTTGCGGTTAATCCAGCTGATGATTCCGCTCAGGAGCGCACCGCCCATGAGAATACCGATGGCTGGGCTAAATAAGGATGGCCATAATTGATGCCATAAATCTAAACCCAAGTTGACTCCCATAGCTTTACCGCTAGAGGCGACCACCAACCAGACAAACCCTAATATGACGAGAAATACATCTGCTACTAGCACCAAGTTGAGCCAGTTTAAGAGTTTATCTTTCATCATGCAAATAACCAATTTTTGACTTTGACTAAACTTTGCCAATCTGGCTTTCTATTTAATCCATCCGCAATGCTAGTTTGAATTTCTTCCCGCCATTCAGAGTTAACAGCTAGAACCTGTTTGACAAAATCAATATGCTGGCGCAAGCCTTTTTGACCTGATTCCAACATAGCCAAAGCCAAATTTATGCGAGCTTGAGGGTCTTGGGGATTTAATTTCACAGCTTTTTGGGCTGCTTTGTAAGCTAAATCAGATTTATTATCAAGTAGATATAACCAAGCTAAACAAATCCAAGCAGAGCCACTTTTTGGGGCGCGATCGCACACCTCTTGAAATACTGGGATCAGTTCAGTCACAGATTCTCCAGCTTTATAGCGGGAGAGACCTGTATCGAATAGGGATTCTACTGTTTCTACTGTTTCAGTCATCAGTTATGAGTCAAAGAACCATTGTTGACTTGTCAGTTGCCAATAGCAGCTGACAACCGACAATTTTACACCCCAAATGACTTACCGCAACCACAAGTCTGGGAAGCATTGGGATTAGTGAATTGAAAACCGCCACCAATCATGGCGTCACTATAATCCAGCATCAAACCATAAAGATATAATAGGCTTTTGCGATCGCAAATGATTTTGAAGCCTTCATAATCAAAAACATCATCATGGGGAGTAATTTTGCTGGAGTCCTCAAAATCCATCATGTAAGACATCCCTGAACAACCGCCTTGGCGTACTCCTACCCGGAGATAGAGGTCTTGACCTTGGCGCTCTCGCAAAGATTTTACTTGACGTAATGCTGATTCACTCAAATAAATGCCACTCTTTTGGGCTGGAACCGTTTGTGTCATGGATTTTCTTACTCCATACCTATATCGAAATGGTCTAAGTCTTATGTTAGATGTTTTTACCCCTATTATAGCTAGATTCACGTTTCTAAATCCCAAATTATCAACAGCTTGCTCAATTGCAGTCGCAGATTTTTATTCTAGAATTGAAGGACTTGGGGTAGAGTTTCTCGGTTTGTGTGCTTTCCCCTCTTCCCGCCTCAGATGCTTCTTTTTGAACTCATTCTATGACAAGTTTTAATCGCTCTACCAGTCGTCGGTTGCAGAAATTAACCCAGATTCCTTCTGTGTGGGAGGGCGATCGTCGTCCATTATCAACGACCCAGTCTCAAGATCGCGATACTCAGGGAGAATGTATTCTCTGGGTGGATGGTTCCCAAGGTATTGTCAGGGGAATGGACGTGATAGCTCCAGATGTTGGACCAGCAGCGGTTGTACGTACTTTAATGCAAGCAATGGAACATCCCCAAAGTCCAGCTAAACCAGCTAGACCGCAAAGAATTGTGGTCAGGGATAGAGAAATCCAATTTTACTTGCGTGGGGTATTGCAAGATTTAGAAATTACTATCGACTATGCACCCGAATTACCCCTAATTGACGAATTGTTTCGCTCTTTTACAGAAATCCTGGATAGTCAAACTCCCGATTTACCTCCACAGTATGCGCAAATTCTGCAAGATAAAGCTTTAGAAATTTGGCAAGCGGCTCCTTGGAAATTTTTAGAGGAACAGCAAATTCTATCTTTAGAAATTAATCATTGGGATGTGGGGACGGTCTATGCTTCAGTCATGGGAATGTTAGGGATGGAATATGGGATTTTATTCTATCGCTCAGAAGCATCCCTGAAGCAATTTCGCGCTGCAGTTTTAAGGGACGAGGATGATGACACCCCAGGTTTAGAGGAAGCTTTTCTGAATCAGGATTGTTTATTCCTTACCTTTGAACCCATCGACCCTACTGCTGAAAATGAAGATACGGATTTAGCAGATTTGCCAATGTCCGAAATCCAAGCTATTTTTGGCAATATTCACCCTCTGGAAGGATTACGGTCGGTTTTATACGAGGAAGAAGCACTTACTGTCCTAGTCGCCCTCGATAGTTTTATCCGCTTTATCCGCGAACACCGCCAGCAATTGTTACAATCAGCTGACTTCCCCTCACTTAGTCACCGTTATCGGATTTGGGTACCAGATGTAGATGCGTCAACTAAACCATTGTCAATTACCGTCGCGACTTTACCGCAATTAGCCGCAGAACTAGAGGAGATGGTTGATTGGGAAGTTCCTGAATTACCTCTATCAGATATAGAAGAGTCGGACTGGAAAATATTTCACGCCCTGCGAGATGATTTGATCCCGAAAAACTCTTTTTTGAGTTTGGGCGTTATTCCTTGGGAACTATTAAAACATCTACACCAAGAGGTGATTTATCATTCAGTGGGAGAAATTAAACCTGTTGGTGATGGATTACCAGTTATTTTGATTCAAACTTCCCGTCCTAAAGCTAAAACGGTGATCGCTAATATTCAGGCTAATGGTGGGTTAAAAGCCATTTGCTTCAATCCTGGCGCTGATTCATTTGCAGGCGATCGCTACGATTTGGGTCTATTACAAACTCAGGATAATGAATTGTTTGTGTTTGGGGAATTTTCCGAGAGTGACCCTGTACATATAGAAGCTAGGAAGAAATGGGACGAACGCTGTCAAAACACAGCAGGTTATTGTGGTTTAATTATTGCTAAAGGCTTAACCGGAGCTTATCGGGGAAATCCTCAATTAGGAGATATGATGGCTTTATTTGAAGCTTACGCTCTTTCCCCAGAAAATCTAGCTCAACAAATCTTACCTCTAGAACATTCACCCTGACCTAGAGAGGATAATTTGCAAAAGCATCTGGTGGAGGCCTTTTGCAGTAGAATTCTATCAGTGGTGATGTCAATACACAGCTTCTATGATCATGACAAATAAAAAATGGGCCGTTAAACGGATTACAGTCAACTTAGCTACGCAAGAAGCAGAAAAACTAGAGAAATATTGTCAGCAAACAGGAAGACCTGCGACGGATGTGATTCGGGAATTGATTAGGAGTTTACCGGAGTTCGTGATTCAGGAGGATTAAAAGGTTTTGGGGATGGGTGAGAATTTGTGAGAATTTGTTAAAATTTGTAAAGACTTGTATAGGGATCAAGGAATGCGTGTGGCGATAGTAGGTGCGGGATTAGCAGGGTTAGCAACCGCCATAGATTTAGCTGATGCTGGTTGCGAGATTGAAATTTTTGAATCTCGTGCGTTTGTGGGTGGTAAGGTGAGTAGTTGGATGGATAGTGATGGTAATCATATCGAAATGGGATTACATGTATTTTTTGGCTGCTACTACCAGTTGTTTGACTTGATGACAAAGGTGGGAGCATTAGAAAATTTACGCTTGAAAGAACATACCCATAATTTTATCAATCGCGGAGGACGTGCTGCTTCCCTGGATTTTCGTTACTTTACTGGCGCACCATTGAACGGAATCAAAGCTTTTTTGACCACTAACCAAATCTCACTTCAGGACAAATTACAAAATGCGATCGCTTTGAGTACTAGTCCCATAGTTCAAGGACTAGTTGACTTTGATGGGGCGATGAAAAATATTCGCAAGTTAGATAAAGTCAGCTTTGCTGATTGGTTTTTACATCATGGCGGGAGTGAGGGAAGCATCAAACGCCTGTGGAACCCCATCGCCTACGCTCTGGGTTTTATTGATTGCTACCAAATATCTGCCCGTTGTATGTTGACGATTTTTCAGTTTTTTGCTACGCGAACTGAGGCTTCTGTGTTGCGAATGTTAACAGGCTCTCCTCAGGAATATTTGCACAAACCTATTTTAGAATATTTAGCAGCTAGAAATACCCAAATACATACTCGTCGCCAAGTAAGGGAAATTAAATATACTGAGTTGGATGGAAAAACCCAGGTTACAGGGATGGTGGTCGCCCAAGGTGATACAGAAGAATTAATTACCGCAGATGCTTATGTTTTTGCTGGTGACGTTCCCGGAGTTCAACGTGTATTACCATCAGCATGGCGCAAGTGGAAAGAGTTTGACCAAATCTATCAACTAGAAGCTGTTCCTGTAGCTACAGTCCAGTTGCGGTTTGATGGTTGGGTAACAGAATTAACCAGTGAGGAAAGTCGCAAACAGTTAAGTCAAGCAGCAGGAATAGATAATTTGCTATACACCGCTGATGCTGATTTTTCTTGCTTTGCTGATTTGGCTCTCACGAGTCCCAGTGATTATTATCGCCCCGGTCAAGGGTCTTTGTTGCAGTTAGTATTGACACCTGGCGACCCATTTATTAAACAAAGCAATCAGGCGATCGCTGAGCATGTACTCCAGCAAGTCCAGGAACTTTTTCCCTCAGCTAGAGAGTTAAACATGACCTGGTACAACGTGGTCAAGTTGGCTCAGTCCCTCTATCGGGAAGCGCCTGGAATGGACGCTTATCGTCCCAATCAAAAAACGCCTGTGGCTAATTTTTTCTTAGCTGGAAGTTACACTCAACAAGATTATATTGATAGTATGGAAGGAGCAACTATTTCTGGACGGAGAGCAGCAAAGGCGGTTTTGGAAATAGGAGTCAGGAGTCAGGAGTCAGAAGAGTAATTTAGGAATAAGAAAAAAATGTCTGACTGGTTAGAACATAGCGCACAGATTGACATAGAAGCTCCTATTGATTTAGTTTGGAGTCTTTGGTCTGATTTAGAGCAAATGCCAAATTGGACAAAATGGATCAAATCCGTCACAATTTCTCCAGACGACCCGAATATCTCCATATGGAAATTGAGCGCTGGAAGTTGGGAATTTAACTGGAAATCTCGTCTAATCAAAGTTATTCCTCAACAAATCATTCAGTGGGAATCAGTTGATGGATTACCAAATCGGGGAGCTATTCGCTTTTATAATCGTCAGACTAGCTGTATTGTCAAGATGAGTATTTCTTATTCTGTTCCGAACAAGATGGCGAAAATCATGGATAATTTCCTGATAGGATGGCTGGTAGAGTCTACTATTAAAAGTGATTTGGAAAGGTTTAGGAAATATGCTGTAAGTCTAAATCCCATTCCTAAATAATGGGCCTGTTTTTTTCACCAAGTAGGGTCATTAAACAAATTAATCGTTAATTCCTCTAATCTAGGTTGAATTGCTGTAATACAAGCCCGGATAGTCTTACCATCCGCCAATTCTACCGTACAAGCGTGACAAGAACCCATCAGACAGCCAGTGGGAATAAACACTCCAGCGCGATTGGCTACATCTAATAAACTCTCTCCCACTTCAGCATCAACAAGAATATTGTCTGGTAAAAAACGCACTTTAACACTCATCCCCATTCATCTCAATAACTCTTTAAATTCTTACACCCTACACCCCACACCCTACACCCTATTTCTAAGGCAAAAATGGAGTTAAATTCAAATGACTCTCCACCTGAGTAGCTATAGAATCTAAGATTTGCTCGCGTTGTTCTCGATAATTAGCAACTCCAGTAGGTAAAGATTTTAGACCTCTTTGTTGACGTAGATGATTTAACCAAGCTCTGCGCCAAGGTCCGTTATCAAAAATTCCATGTAGATAAGTACCCCAAACGGACTGACAATTATCCACTAATCCTAAATTAACATCATCAAATAGAGCATGAAAAGACTTGGATTCTAATTCTTGCTGTTCTATCCGGGAGCGTCCTTGGTGAATTTCAAATCCATTCACTGGTAAACCTAATTGTGGATAATTAGAGCTAACTTGGCGTTGACGTGCTGTTTTCTGTCCTGTAATTACAGTCTTAATCGGTAAGAGATTCAACCCCGGAAACCTTCCCGATTGTCCTTCTAAACCCTCTGGGTCAGATACACTGTTACCTAAGATTTGAAATCCACCACAAATACCTAAAACGATCCCCCCAGAAGCAGCATAGTTTTGAATCGCTTCCGCCATACCAGTTTTTTGCAAGAGGATTAAGTCAGCTACCGTTGTCTTTGTCCCAGGAATAATTACAGCATCGGGATGACCTAACTCTTGTTTGGGATGGATGTATTTAACTGAAACCGTTGGCTCCGATTCTAGGGGGTCAAAGTCAGTAAAATTGGCAATTCTGGATAAACGGATGACAGCAATATTTAGGTCTGCTTGGGTTTTATCAGCTTTGCGTTCGAGTAAGTCCAGTGAATCTTCCGCTGGAAATATATCTGTTAAATAAGGAATCACACCCACAACCGGAATCCCAATGCGTTCTTCTAACCATTGAATTCCTGGTTTGAGGATGGATAACTGTCCTCGAAATTTGTTAATTACTATTCCCTTGATCAGAGCGCGTTCATCTGGTTCTAACAATTCCAGCGTTCCAACTACATGCGCGAAAGCTCCACCCCGATCAATATCTACTACTAACATAGTTGGCGCGTTTAAATATTTTGCCACCCGCATATTAGTTAAATCGCGATGTTTGAGATTGATTTCTGCTGGACTACCAGCACCTTCACAAACCAATAAATCAAATTCTGTCGCTAAATGTTGGAGACATTCTGCAATTGTTTGCCAACCTAGTTGAAAATATTGTTCATAGTAGTCCGCAGCATTGACTTTACCGACAGATTTACCTTTAATAATTACTTGCGATGTCATATCTCCTTGAGGTTTGAGCAAAATCGGATTCATCTCTACCCAAGGAACAACTCCCGCAGCCCAAGCTTGTACAGCTTGAGCATAACCCATTTCTCCCCCACTGGCGGTAACATAGGAATTTAAAGCCATATTTTGCCCTTTAAAGGGAGCTACTCGCCAGCCACGTCTTGATAATATGCGACATATAGCAGCAGTTAATAGTGATTTTCCAGCGTGGGATGTTGTTCCCACTACCATAATTGATTTCATATGCTGCAATTTCTTACTAAAAAGGTAGGCGTAGCCAGCGGGTTAGAGCATTTTTCAGGCGATCGCTGATTTGAGGAGCAGGAAAATCAACTCCAGTAAATTCCGCTAATACCTGATGACCCAAAGGAGTTAGTCGATAACTATCTGTAATTCCTTGACCATCGACTTCTCGGCGCAGGAATCCGACATTTATTAACCATGAGACAGCAGTTTCACAAGCCAATTCTGACAGAACGCGTTGAGTGTACCCTGCTTGATAACCTTTGCTTTGGGCGATCGCACCCAAAGGTATGCTCTGGTAACGCATAACTGTAAATAACCGCCGTCGGAAAGGTGAACAAATTAGCGCTCGCGCAGCCCTTTCTATTGTATGACGTGGGTAAACAAAAATTTCAGGTTTTTGGCTCTCAACACTATCCATTCTTTAACCAAATTATATTTTGCCAATTAAAGCAATTTACTTAAACATTGTAAATTATTGTAAAATCGCTAGTACATTAACATTGGCAAATTAGGAGATTTTTTTATGCCTTTAGCAGTTGGTACACAAGCGCCTGCATTCTCTGTTAAAGATACTAACGGTAATCCTGTTTCCCTGTCTGATTTTGCAGGTAAGACAGTAGTTTTGTATTTTTATCCTAAAGATGACACCCCAGGTTGCACCAAGCAAGCTTGTAGTTTCCGCGATGCGCAAACAGATTATACAAGTAAAAATGTAGTAATTTTGGGAGTCAGCGCAGACGATGAAACTTCTCACCAAGCTTTTACCCAAAAGTATAATCTTACTTTTCCCCTCCTAGCTGATACAGAGAAAACCTTAATTAAAGCTTTTGATGTTGATGGTGGTGGTTACGCCAAGCGTGTTACCTATGTGATTGGACCTGATGGCAAAATCATCCACGTTGATGCTAGCGTAAACACATCTACCCACGCCAATGACCTTTTAGCAGCACTTGGTTTATAAACCAAGTTTATTCAGGTAAAAAACAGGGAATAGGTGAATCCCTTCCCTGTTTTTTTTACTTATTGGCGCTATCATCAGATTTAATCAAAGATGTACCTGAAGCCTGCTGTTGTTGGATTTTACGCTTAGCGTTAAGTTCTGCTGCGGCTGAGTTTATACCGTCATTTATTTCCTGATCGTCCTTATTTGTCCCAACCTGCTGCGCCTTGAGAATCATGTCCATTGGGTTGAAACCAGATCCATCATTATCATAAATACTGGTATGGTCAGATTCCAAAGAGTTAAAGGGTTGGTTGGGGTCAGCCAAACTAGGTGACGCTACTGCGAAAGCAGCCAAGCTAAATCCGCACAATGTAGTAGCGCAGATTCTTATCAACGACAAATACTGTTTTTTCATCAGATTTACCTCCAAATTCAGCATGAATCATTTTTATATTTCTTCTCTATGCTTAAGCAAGGGTTTTTCTCAATAGGGGTTGAACACTAACTAAAGCCAGGATTGCAAAACCTAGTAATACTAGTAATGCACTACCAAAGGTAACATCACCCCAGAAAGCGCGCATAACTACATCACTGAATCCCCAATCACTATTTAAATAGAGATAACGAATCGGTTCGATCGCATAGCTCAATGGGTTTAAAGTAGCAATTACTTGTAACCACTGAGGCATGAAGGACAATGGCGCTAAGGCGGTACTAGCGAACAAAAGCGGTAAGTTGGTCACGAAAATAACTGCTATTAGTTCAATATGTCCTGGTAAAGCAAAGGCTAAACCTAGAGAAATAGCAGTAACGCCCAAAGCCAACAGCAAAACAATTAAGGCGATCGCTCCCAAACCAGCCACATTTGGTAAACCCGCTCCTAAAGTAGCAGCAGCTACTACAATCACTCCCGCCTGAAGTAAACTTTGGCTAATAATAAATATAGCTGAAGCCAAGACAATAGAAAATCGTGACGCTAAAGGTGCGACAAGGAGCCGATTTAAAAAGCCAAACTCCCTGTCAAACATGACGGGGAGACCAGCGTTGAGTGCTCCCGCAAAGGCGGTAAATACAATTACACCTGCTGCGAGAAATTGACCGTAGTTTGTTGTCTCTCCAAATAAACCTTTGGGCGCGTTTTGGAATAGCGCCCCAAATAACACTAACCACATAACTGGTTGAATTATTCCTGCTACCAGAGTCGAAGGACGGCGTTGGAGCTGAATAAATAAACGTCGGGTTAGAGCGAACGTCTCTTGAGACAATTCGCCCAGGAAGTTTGGTGTTGGGACTAGTTCTGGTAATGGTGGTGCTATTTGCTGCCAATTGATCTCAGTTTTCATGGTCATGATCTTCTATACTCCTGATTTCATGTTTTGCTTTTTCTCAGCTTTCAGGTCGCGGTGAGCCAATGCGGCTAATTCCGCATCCATTAAGGTTTTTCCTGTAGCAGCAAGATAAACATCATCTAAGCTAGGACGAGATTGAGCAATACTAAAAATAGGTAATCCAGCCTGATTTAGTAGTTCTTGAATCCTAATTAACGCATCATGTTGGGGAATCGTTACCAAGTTGAGAGAATTCCCTTGGGCGCTGTTGACGATGATTTCTTGGACAAATGGTAATTCTTGGAGCAAGCTTTTGGCTGTTTCTGCTTCTAAGTTGGGGGAAAATTCGCGAATCCGCAGGGTTATCCGGTCTCCTCCCACTTGGTCTTTTAATTGGGAAGGTGTGCCTGTGGCGATGACTAAACCACTGTCAATAATTGCCACAAAGTCCGCTAAAGCATCAATTTCTTCGAGATAATGGCTTGTAACCACAACTGTTGTCCCATAAGCACGCAATTGGCGCAGGAAATCCCAAACTACAACCCGGCTTTCAATATCCAAACCTACAGTTGGTTCATCCAAGACCAAAACATCTGGCTGGTGGAGTAATCCTGCTGCTAAGTCCAACCGTTTACGTAACCCACCTGAGTAGGTGCCAGTTTTCTGGTCAGCATATTCCTGTAAACTGAGTAAATCCAATACAGTATTAATCCGCTGTTTAGCTAGATGACGGGGAATATGGTACAGCGCTGCTTGTAATTGCAGCAGTTCTTTACCTGTCAATACTTTATCTAAAGCTACTTCCTGAGCTACATAACCCAACTTTTGTCTGGCTAATTTGGGGTGGTCTAGGACTGAAACTCCAGATACTTCGATTTTACCAGCATCTGGAATTGTCAGCGTACAGAGAGCGCGTAGGGTAGTAGTCTTACCGGCACCATTAGGGCCAAGTAGACCAAAGATTTTTCCTGGTTCTACCTGAAAAGATACATCTTTAACAGCAACTACGCTACCGTAACGTTTTTGGAGATTTTCAATTAAAATGGCGGGAGCCATGACAGCTTCACCCCTAACTATACAATTTGTAATCAGCTCTATCTACTATTGTAAGAGTTAAGAGATATTAATTTATGATTTCAAACTTACTTATCTTGGGAAAAAGGGAAATCTTCTCTACTCAGCTTCGCTATTACTAGCTTCAGATCCTTGCAAAACCACATCAAAGTTCATTCTCTGTTCAGCATTACGAAGAAAATAACCATTAATCATAGCTGAAGCGAGCAATCTACCCAAGTTTTCACGACTGGTAGTAATTGTTACTCCAAAATGTTCCGAGGGTAAATTGCCCAAAAGTCCGATGATATTCCGTTCCATCACTTGAAAAACTTCAGCGGAGGCTGGTTTTGAGAGTTGGGTAACAGTTTCTGGACTGAGGGATTTGACATATTGCCAAAGTAAATTGCTGGTTTCCGATTCGCTATCAAAAAATCCTGAGACTCGGTTGGATGGACTACTCACGTTGTTCTCCTTCACTGCTAATTAGCTGTATTGATGAATGCAAGGAATTAGTACATTGATTATGGCGTAATTAATTAAATTTGCAAATCTTAAACTCATATTAACCAATGTAGCAGGTGATTTACTTCTATCTAGTCGGTGAAACCGAACTAAGATGATTCGTAATACTCGCCATGGTATTCGTATACGAGCGAGCATCATGAATTACTTAACTAGCTAGATATTCATTAATTTTCGCCTTAGATTTGCGTAATTTCGCTAAAGCTTCCCGCTCAATTTGTCTAACTCTTTCCCGACTAATATTCAGAATTTCCCCAATGCGAGCGAGTGTTAAAGCTTGTCCATCAGTTAAACCAAAACGCAACATGATCACTTCCTTCTGCTGGGGGGAAAGTTCCGCCATCAGACGCTCTAAATCAAAAGATAAGGAAGATTGCATCACGAAATCTTCTGGTGTTGCGCCTGTATCTTCCAACATTTCGCCCAGTTCCGTATCATAGTTATCTCCTAGTCGCAAATCTAGGGATAGAGGTATACGGGCTTTTTCTAAGCACTCTCTGACTTGTTGGGAGGTTAAGTCCAACTCTATGGCTAATTCACCAACACTAGGAGCACGTCCTAATTTTTGCGATAACTGGCGTTGGGCTTTCTTAATTTTATTTAATTTTTCAGTAATGTGAATCGGTAGCCGAATCGTGCGGGCTTTTTCGGCGATCGCCCTAGTAATAGCTTGTCTGATCCACCAATAAGCATAGGTAGAAAATCTGTAACCTTTCGTGGGGTCAAACTTTTCTACACCCCGTTGCATTCCAATACTACCTTCTTGAATCAAGTCGAGTAAATCTACATTGCGCTTGATATACTTTTTGGCAATCGACACTACCAGCCGTAGATTGGCTTCTACCATCTTTTGTTTGGCTATTTCACCTAATTCGATCGCTTCCTGTAACTCTGTCAACTCCAGATCAGATGCTTTGGCCCATTCATCTATCGTTGGTTGACGGTCTAACTGACTAACAAGACTTTCTTTCACCTCATGCAAAGTCACGGATCTTTGTACCTGCTTACCATAAAAAATCTCTTCTTCGTGGGTGAGGAGTGGCACACGGCCAATTTCTCGCAGGTAAGTCCGCACGAGGTCTGTGGCTGTCTGAGCGGTCTTCATAGAGCTACTCTTTGGTAATGATGGTTTTGGTGGTAGAGTCAAAAGGGTAATGATTGATTTTTTTGGATTAACCCCATTTAGTCATCAACTGGCTTTGAACGGATGATTTCAGTTTGATCCTCAGTTCCCTCGCAAAAACTTAAGTATAAGTAAATGCAGCCAGAATTTCAAGACTCAAGTTGCTTGGCGATCTTAATTATCCCCTAATTTAAGGATTAGGAACCTAAACAACCAACGGACTTGGCTACTGTGAGATAGCCAAATTAACCCTTGAGATACTAGGAGCCAATGTATATAACCTTCTAAACTTGTATCTACTCTAAACTTGTATCTACAATGTTAGATAAAAGGTTACAGCTAAAACATTGTTTTGGCTGATAGTCGTGTTAATTATTGTAACATTTATGAAAAGGATTGACTACTAAAAATTAGGAATATGCTTGGAGACTAATGGGTTTGAGCGTTAGTGAGGCGTTGATCTAACGATTTTGACCTTTGAATTAGCTATATTTGTATGAGTTTCAGCCCATCTATTGTGGATTTTAATTGATATTTTTTACTTATATAAATATAAGCGCATCTCAACTTTTCTGAGATGCGCAATACTCAGAGGCGGAGACGATCCGCCGTTCCCTGTTCAAAGAGAAAACTGTGGGAAGAAGAGGATTTGTTTATTGCAACTTTACGGCAGCGCGTTGAAGAGGTAAAACTTCTTCTAAAGTCATTTCATGGTCAGCGGTGATATGACTTTTACAACAAATCGTACTGAAGAAAATAGGCTCCTTCACGACTGCGGAAAAATGTCTTTCTAAAAGTAAACGGGAAGTGATATCCCCCAATAACTCGCCTAAGTCTTTAGTCAATTGGTCTTGCTCGTCGCGGTGAACCATTCTAAATTTAAAATTTGTTTCACCAACTATTTTTTTAACTGCTGTATCAAATGCATGTTCTTTATTTTGGACATAAGCAAAAGCTTGCTCTGATAAAAATTCCCAAACATCGGGAAAAATTTCCCGAATCTTGGCTAGATGGTCTTCCGCTTCATAGACGAGAGTAGCTGTTTTACAGTCCATATCTCAAGGTTCTCCACATACAACTTGATTACACTAGCCTAATTAGTTACAAAAAAACAGTTACAGAAAATACTAAATTCCCTCTAAAAAAATACTCATCTCTATGACACTCTGTCATCTTCCTTAAGGATGATTTTGATGGGAATTTTATCTAGAGAACTCTCCAAAGGATGAATTGGCGATCGCCAATCAAACCAAGAAAACAACTGCATGACCCAGATGTGTTTCACTGAGTAAATAGCTCCTAGTTGGGATTAATTTCCGATAGAATGAGTAGATAATATTCTCTGAGAATTTAGGAAAATGGATTTTAGCCAAGTCCTGAATAAAAATACAAACATTATTATCGAACAATGGGTTGTAGCAGTTCGCGAAGATAGGCAAATTGAAAGTGCTGATGACCTATCCTACACAGCGATCAAAGATCATATTCCTGAGATATTTAAAGCTATGATAACTGTGCTTTCAACATCTCAAAATAGTGATATTCAGTCAATAGTAGCTGCTAGTTGGGAGCATGGATTATTGCGAGCAGAACAAGACTTTAATCCCACAGAAATTGCTAGAGAATATCGGTTACTCAGGTCTATAATTTTTAACTCTCTTGAGACCAGCTTATTACAGGGATCACCTGCAGAAATAATTCGTTCTATGCGTTTGATTGATGCTGTAATTGATGAAGCGATCGCTAGATGTTTCCATAGTTATGTTCAGGAACGTTTGCAAGATTTACAGAGCCTCTATTCTGCGCTAACCCTACAGAATGAAGAACTAACTCGCTTAATTAATGTCAATCAAGAGCATATTTCCCAATTAGCTCATGATTTGAAACAACCTCTAGCTTCAATTATTGGTTACTCAGATTTGTTTTTGCGTCAAGAAGGAAGTAACTGTGGGTTAAAAGATAAATCTGCCAATCTAGAACATATTGAGCGAGTGTTGCGGAATGGAAGATATTCACTCAGATTGATTAACGATCTACTGGAACTTTCACAGTACGATAATGGAGAAATAAAAATCAAACCAGGACTTACCAACGTCAGTGAACTAATTAGCAGAGTTCGTGAAATGTTGGAACTGTCAGCTATACAAAAAAAATTAACCCTTGTTGTAGAGAACCAATTAACTCAGAGGGAAATCATCATTGATGCTTTTAAATTACAACAGATTATGATCAATCTTGTGAGTAATGCTGTCCGTTACACCGAGTCAGGGACGATTAATATAGTATGTCGGGATTTGGATGATCAAAATTGGGCGATCGCGGTTTCGGATACGGGAATTGGGATCACACCAGAAGACCAAGCCCGAATTTTTGAACCCTATTTTCGCGTTAGTTCTGGCGATCGCCCCTATCATTGTGATAGTACAGGGTTGGGACTGGCGATCGTGTTGCGGTTAGTCAAACTTTTGCAAGGTAAAATTAACTTAGTTTCTCAGTTGGGAGTTGGTTCCACCTTCACTGTGACTTTACCTCTACAAATGCAAAGTTGATTTCGCCCAAAAGCGCAATTATTGAAATTGAATTTTTATGAGTTCTGGACAAATGGAAATTATAATTGGTTGGCTCTATCCGCATTTGATGAGTACCTATGGCGATCGCGGGAATGTAATCACGATAGAACGCAGAGCGCAATGGCGGGGATATGATGTCAAAGTTGTTCCCTTAGATGAAAATTCCACCGATGAGGATATCAAATCTGTGGATGTGATTGTGGGTGGAGGAGCGCAAGACCGTCAACAAGAAATTGTCATGCGCGATTTGCGGGGGAAGAAAGCTGACGCGATCCGGGAAAAAATTGAGAATGGAACTCCAGGGGTTTTTACTTGTGGTTCTCCCCAACTCTTGGGACATTATTATGAACCGGGACGGGGACAGAGAATTGAGGGGTTAGGAATATTGGATTTAGTTTCTATCCATCCGGGAGAAAATATCAAACGCTGTATTGGGAACTTGGTGATTGAGGTTACGGCTTTACCTCTAGCGCGGGAACTAGAAAAAATCATCGGGACAAAACCATATTTGGTTGGTTTTGAAAATCATGGCGGGAGAACCAAGTTGGGAAATGTCCAAGCTTTGGGTCGGGTTGTCTATGGATTGGGTAACAATGGGGAAGATGGAACAGAAGGCGCATTTTATCGGAATGCGATCGCCACTTATTCCCATGGACCTCTGTTACCGAAAAATCCTTTCGTAGCTGATTGGTTGATTCAAACGGCTTTGCGGTTAAAGTATCAGGAAGATATCAACTTAAAATTCCTTGATGATGACTTGGCTCTAAAAGCCAGAGAATCGATGTTCAAAAGATTGAAGGTCAGTTTACCAGTTGCTTAATATCGCCAAGAACACGATAAAAACCACCATTGGCGGATTCTACCCAATAGCGTTTGAAAATCAGCCCTCACCCTAAATCCCTCTCCCGTGGGGCGAGGGACTTTGAATTTCTCCCCTTCTTCCCACGGGAGAAGGAGTTGGGGGTTGAGGGCGTTTCGTTTACATTCACAATGTGATATTGCTGAGGATTAAAGTCACCATTTACAGTTATCATCAGCGCCCGAATTAGAGCTTCTGCTTTCAGCATTGTTTCCGCGACTTCGGCTTTGGGATCAGATAAAGCAACAATCCCACCTCCAATTCCGATTGAGGTTTGGTCAGGTGTAAGTATAGCTGTACGAATCACTATATTTAAGTCTGCTGCGCCATTCAAAGCTAAAAAACCGATCGCTCCTGAATAAATACCTCTAGCGGCTGATTCTAATCGGTCGATAATCTGCATAGTACGGATTTTGGGCGCACCTGTCATGGAACCACCGGGGAAGGAATGGCGAATACAGGCGATCGCATCCATATCTGGGAGTAACTGACCACGAATAGTTGTCACCAATTGATGTACTGTAGTGTAGGTTTCCACCTCCATCAATTTGGGAACGTGAATACTACCTATTTCACAGACTCGTCCTAAGTCATTGCGTAATAAATCTACAATCATCAAATTTTCGCAACGGTCTTTTTCGCTGTTACGCAAACTTTCGCGTAAGATTAAATCCTCTTCGGGTGTTTTTCCTCGCGCTACAGTTCCCTTGATCGGTTTAGTTTCTACCCAGCCATGAGGGTCAATCCGTAAAAACCTTTCCGGGGAAGAACAGGCGATCGCAAAATCGGCGAACTGGAAAAAAGCAGCATAAGGTGCTGGATTAACTTGGCGTAATGTCCGATAAAACGCTAAAGGTTCGGGAGTAACGTCAGTGTAGAGCTTGTTGGTCAGACAAACTTGATAAGTTTCACCTTCATGGATTTCTTGTAAACATGTTTTGATATCGTTAATATAGTTCTGAGGCGATCGCTGTAAGTGGAAAATCACATGTTGCTGATTATTTAATTTGGTGACAGCAGGGACTACAGGTGATAATGTACGTAATTTCTTCTCTATAGCAACAAACCAATTTTCGGCGATCGACAACTGTAATTGTCTAGTTAAACATAATAAATAAGTAGTTTTTTCCTGGTGGTCAAAAACTATAATTTGGTCAGCCAGCAAAAAAACTGCATCTGGTAGATCTGAATTATATACTAATTCAGCATCACATTCAGCCTTCAATTCATAACCCAAATAACCGACAAAACCACAGTTGAAATCAAAGGGTAAATCAGGATTACAATAATAGCGAATACTCAGTTCCCGCTGTAAATAATCAAAAATACTTTCCTGATAATATTTAACATTACCTGATTCTATAGTTATGACTTCTCGATTCTGCTGACTATACTTAATTAAAATACTATTTGGTCCACTGTTATCCCCCATAAAAGAGAAGCGAGATAAACCAACTTCATATCTACTACTATCTAACCAAAAAGTATTCACATTATGACCAAATAGTTGTATATATACCTGTTCTGCATCAGGATATATATCGAGTTTTTTACTATAAACCAGATATTCTCGTTGATCTTTTTGTCGTTGCTCAGAATTTCTGGGAACCGAATCTTTGTGGATAATATCAGTCTTCTGAGATAGAGATTGATTCCCATAATATCTCAGGGAGAAATCTCTAAAGTTTTCTAAAATTTGTCTTCCATATTCTGTACAAATTGATTCTGGATGAAACTGTATTCCCCAAAAAGGTAAATCTCGATGAGACAACCCCATGATGATACCATCCATAGTCCAAGCAACTCTTTCTAAACAACTTGGTAGACTATCATCCACAATTAGGGAATTATAACATACAACAGAAAATGTATCAGGTAATCCCTGAAATAATGCAGAATTATTATGATAAATCCCCATTAATCTCCCATGTTTCACTTCTGGAGCATAGATAATTTTTCCTCCATATAAATAACCTAAACCTTGATGACCAAGACAGACACCTAAAACAGGTACTTTAATATTTTGTAGTACTTGATCACAAATACCAAAATCTGCTGTTTTTTCCGGTCTACCAGGTCCAGGAGAAATTACTATATTATCGAAGTTGATATTTTGTAATTCTGTCCAATCAACTTGATCATTGCGGATAACAGTAGGAAGTTCTTGATTCACTTGCGCTATCATTTGATACAAGTTGTAAGTGTAAGAATCATAATTATCAATAATCAGCGTTTTCACTACTTACTCCCAACTTCCAACTCCCACTATATAATTACCAAGGACTACCAATCATTGTAAAAGCAGCCCAATAATAAGGGTGAGAAAGATTGGGATTATTGAGTCCCTGTAATTCTGGTGGTAAAGGAATTTTAGTTTTATTACCCTGTAATTCACCATTCTTTACATACAATTTCCCTTTAAGCATAGCTATTTGCGCTTGTTGGATAGCTTCAGCCCTTATAGGTGAAGTCTTTAAATTCTGATAAAACTCATTCATCAGCGCTAAAGTCCCTTCATCACTAACAGACCATAAACTAGCTAAAGCGGATTTACTACCTGATTGTATTGCTAATCCAGCAAATCCTAATTCCACATCTTCATTCCCCAAAGCGGTACGACAAGCACTCAATACTAACAATTCTATAGGGGGATCTTGTAGATGTAATTTTCTGATTTGGTCAAGTCGCAGTTTTTCTTTATTCCAGAACTGGATGAAAGAATTGCTAGGACTTCCAGAATTAAACTCTCCATGAGTAGCTAAATGAATAATCTCGGCTGGGTATTCGTGGTGGCGTGCTTGTAGATTCTTAACAGTAAATTCCTGATTGATAAAAAACCGTCCCTGTCCAAGTTGGTGACTCACGACTGGTAATTCTACAACTACCCCTGGTAAAGCATTTTGTTCCACAAACTTGGATGCGCCCATTGCTAAAATTTTAGCATTTTTTATGGCTTTATAATGCGTATCCATTAAACTAATGCTGGGAATCAGCCCTAGACTATAATTTTCCACTAAGAAATGATGTCCATCAAACAAAGCAGCCATGGGAATAGAACGTAGTCCATTATCAACAGAAAACAGCAAAGTATCAATTTTTTGTGCTACTAAATCAGCTTTGATGGGAGCAATCAGCAGGTTATAGATTTTCTGTCCCGCAGTTTTATACCCTTGTTTTAATGGATCAACTACTCGGCTACGAAAATCTTTAGTCAAGCTGGATAATACTTCTTGTTTGACTTTCACATTTCTGTAAATGACTTTACCTTCAGGAAAAACAACTATTATTTCTAGTGATTCAGGTTGGGTTAGCGTATAAATAACAGCGGATCTTTTTCCTGTTTGCTCAAAAATCTTCCTCAGAGATTTTTTAATATCTTCAGCTGTTTGTATTTCTACCAAAGGTGCTAAATTTTTACCATAATATGCTGTATACTCGCTATTCCGCAATTGTTCAATCAGAAAGACATTAGAATCAATAATTTCTTGGGTATGACCGTTGGAAAAGTTATAACTTAGGGTTTGTTTGATCAAGTCAGCTTGATTTAAAGTTGACTGTTCAATATTAGGAATTATTGAATTAGGGAGAAATTGAGTATTTTCTGGAAATAGCACTTGCTCTGGTAAAGTTGTTACCTGTTCTGGAGTTATTACTTGTTGTGAAGGAGATTGTGTAGCATCGCGATAAATCAAGCTAATATTACCTTGAGTATAGGTTGAGTAATATGTCTGAGGGGGTGAGATAATATTGTTAGCACTAGAAGCGATCGCTCCTGCTGTACCGACAAAAGTACCATCGCCTACAATGAAGGGACCCGTTCCATAACGGATAGTAATAGGACCACTACCGACTCCTCCAGATGTAGAGATACTGGATAAAGTACCATTTTGGTCTGTAAAAGTTCCTGTTGCTTGAAATCTATTATTAACCGTCAAATCCACTGTACCGCCAATACCTGAAGAACCACCTTGAGCGTTGATAGTACTAATATTTTGGTTATTAGAAACCATTGTAATATTTCCACCATTTCCACCATTCTGAGCGACAGAAGTAAGATTACCTGTAGTGATATTTTGACTATTTAGATTAATATCTTGACCATTAGTGGTAATGTTACCCGTAGTTATATTATTAGCGCTTGTCAAATTGATAACACCGCTACCAGCAGTTACATTACCTAAAGTGGTATTACCACTATTAGCAACTTGGGTAAGACTAGCAACATTGACATCATTAGCATTTACATTAGCAGCATTATTAATAGTTAATCCTATTTGTGGTGTCAAGCTACCAACAGTACCAAGGTTAATATCACCACCCGCACTCAAACTCAAATTCTGGGAGCCATCAAGAGTTTTATTAAAATCAATACTTCCATTTGCAGTTATATTAGAATTATTATCTAAAGTAACAGCATCATTATATATCTGATCTTTTGTGGTGGTAATATTTCCATTAATCAGAGTCGTTCCACTTGAATCAGTTATTAAACTATTCGATCCTGATTGTCCAGAAAAACTAACATTTCCTAAACTAAGTAAGTTACCTGAACCATTTGAAATTAACCCTATATTACCGCCCATAACAGATGAATTATTTGTCAAACTTAGATTACCACCTGAGTTGTAGATACTACCCCCACTATTATCTGTTGTGCTATTAGTAATAGAACTTTGATTAATTGTAGTTGTACCCGCGTTATAAATACTATTACCTAGTGAAGCCTGATTATTGTTAAGTACACTGTTATTAAGATTTAAGGTGCTACCAGATCCTACTTGAATACCTCCACCATTGTTACTACCAGCATTTCCATTAGAAATGGTGAGGTAATTTAACGTGGCGATTGTACCACTACCAGAAATATCAAAAATGCGGGAGTTACCATTTCCAGAAATATTGAGATTGCTACTTCCCGTTCCCCGAATTATAGTGCTTTGGGTAATAGGTAATTCTCCAGCAGTTAATAATATTGTTTGTGGGCTGGAAAATACTCCAGAGCTAGAGTCGTCAAATGTGATCGTATTCGCGTCTGGAGTTGTCATGTTCGCAGGATTGTTGTTAACGTTATTGTCTGCAAAACTGATCGCCGATCGCAAACTTCCAAGAGGTAATCCACTACTATCTAAAGTATTTGAAACCACATACGAAGATGTTGCTTCAAAAGCACCGATATCTATCTTGCTACCTGCATTCAGTCCACCAAATCCGCCTCTTAATGCTCCTCTTTGATCAGTTGATGGAGATCCTGTATTATTTCCAGCATCAATAGCGGGACTATTAGCAACTAAAGCAAATGTTTCTGTATTTCCACCATTGTTACTCAGAGGAGCGATCGCAGTTCCTATTGCTCCGCTCAGCACAATATCGCTACTAGTGGTAGGGAAACCCCCAGCATTACCGTTTACTCCAACTAAGTTGTAGCCATTAGCGGTGAATGTTCCACCATTACTATAAACTTCATTATTACTAACGGTCGCTGTATCGCCTGCAATAATACTATTTGTTACAGAAACTGTAGCGAAGTTATTATAAATACCACCACCAAAACTAGCTGAGTTACCGGAAAATGTACTATTACTAATTGTGGCTGTCCCATTATTTAAATAAATACCACCACCAGAGCTAGCTGAATTACCGGAAAATGTACTATTACTAATTGTAGCTGTCCCATTATTTGAGTAAATACCACCACCAGAGCTAGCTGAATTACCGGAAAATGTACTATTACTAATTGTGGCTGTCCCACCATTCAAGTAAATACTACCACCAGAACTAGCTGAGTTACTTACAAGATTACTATCAGTAAGAGTGAGTAAACTACCAATCCCTACTTGAATACCACCACCGTTACTCGCATTCCCATTAGTAATTTCTATTTCACTTAGAGCAACATTAGTACCATTTCCAGAAATATCAAAAACTCTACTTGTACCACCACCATTAACAATGGTACTACTCGCTCCCGCACCAGTTACAGTTAATGATTTACCGATCGCAACTGGCTGTGACACATTATAGTTAACTGCTGCTAAATTAACATTTCCACCAGTAGCAGCAACATCGATGCCATTTTGAATCAAGCCATTACTACCAACATTTACAGTTATATTGTTCGTCGTACCTGTAAGATTACCAGCACCCGCATTAGTAATTGGTGCATTTAGATTAATAGTTGGAGCATCTAGAGTGAGATTATTGGCGCTATTCCCAGTTACACTACTAGCAACAGTCAGAGAAGTTGTTGCTGAATAAGTCGTATTAGCAGTGTTCCATTGACTAGCGACCACAGCAGGAGTGGTATCTCCACCAGAATTGGCAATTACAAAAGTCGCTGGATCTAATAAGAGATTTCCAGTTTCCCCATTAGTAGCTCGTAAATCGACCAAACCCGTATATTTGAGCTGCTGCTTTCCTGATGTTTCAACAAATCCACCATTTCCATTTTGAATACCACCTTTGGCTGATATCGTCCCTGAAAAATCTGTGTTATCGTTTGACCAAACAATTACCTCACCTCCATTTCCAGAGTTAATTGCATCAGCCTTAATTTCAGACTTATCATCCACAAAAGTAACTTGAGAATCAGGTATTGTTCCTTTACCTTGATAGTCCCCGCCAATTAAAACTGTACCGCCATTGATCTTTCCAGAAGCATTAATATGAGCATCAATCAGACTCACTGTGTTACCTACCACTTCCACAGTACCACCAGTTTCACCGCTAACATTCAAGTGACCAGAAACTAACGCCGTCTGTCCTGAACCATCAACTGTAACTCCCGTGGCTGGATTCAAACCAGCACCTGTCAGTAATTCTGGTAAGGTTAAAGCCGTGATTCCATTGCTAATATTTGCTTGTTGAGGAGAAATTTCTAAACTCAACAAATGTCCTAATTGGGAAACTCGCACTAAACTAGAACCAGGTACAGCTGCAATAGTTAAATTTCCAGATGGTGCTGTCAGAGTTCCTGTATTGATCGCGTTACCACCCAATAACAGGAGATTTTGACCTTGAGCTACTTGGAGTACACCAGCATTAATCACGCTTCCTGGTTGACTAATCTGAAAAGCAAAGTTTTGGGGATTTCCCACCAACGAAGCATAATCATTTAATCCAGTAGCGTTAAAACTCATATTATTCTCAAATCCAATCCCTGTAGCAGTTGTAGCGGTGAAGGAAGCTGGTACGTTTAATTGAGCATGTGTACCAAAGACTATTCCCGCTGGATTCATCAAAAATAAGTTGGAATTACCACCTGTGACTTCAATTAGCCCGTTAATAATAGAAGCATTACCACCCACAACACGAGCCAGAATATTTTTAATCTGGGGTTGAGAAATAAAATTAGCAATCTGGTTTTGATTCAAGCTAAATTGGCTGAAGCTATGAAAAAGATTAGCTTGGTCAGAGGAAAGTACTCCTCCAGTAATATTGAATTGATTCCCGTTTTGGTTGATGATCGTTTTGGTACCATCGTTTGCAGATTTAACTGACTGCGCCCAAACTCGTTGAGGAATAAATGCGCTTAGTAGCACAAACAATGTGAATAAAAATCGGTTGAGTAAAAGAGTCTTTGTTTGATTCTCTACCTTTGGAACTGGTCGATAGTTTGGCGCTGATAACATAATGAATTCAAATCTGGAAATAATTAAACTTAATCAAAAACCAGCTTTTAAGAAATATTTTTCACCATACTAGCATCCCCTAGCACAATCTCTACCGTAACAGTAACTTTACTGAATCTTTAAGAAATAAGTCTATATATTCGCATTTAGTTCACAATAAATGCAGTAATTCGTCTTACTGGATACAATTTAGGCAAAAAGGAGAATTAAAGTGGTTCTATTAAAGGGTTTTGAGATTGAGATGTACACTGGTACACACAAGGGTGAAGTTGTTGGTCTATCTGACAAGATTATTTTAGCGCTCGATGGTTTTATGCTAGAGCCAGATAGTCGCAATGTGGAATATGTAACCAGTCCATCTACCAGTTATGAAAATCTATTATGTGCTTTACTGCGTCCTCGGCGTCAGTTACGTCAATTTCTCCAACGCTTAGGAAATTTCACTTTAATCCCTGGTAGTACTCTATCTTTGGGAGGGAGCGATCGCTTTTTGCGCTCTGACCCCAGCAGCCCATATCACGACTACATTGAACAAACCTATGGGACAAAAGTGGTAACTGCGAGTGTCCACATCAATATTGGGATTAGCGACCCAGAATTATTAATCCGAGCTTGTCGGGTGATTCGTCTAGAAGCACCGCTGTTTTTAGCTCTTTCCGCCGCATCACCGTTTCTAAATAGTCAAGCCACTGGCTCTCATTCTACCCGTTGGCAGATGTTTCCCCAAACTCCCGCCTATGTACCATTATTCACTAGCCATAGTCACCATATCGAGTGGGTGAACGCCCAAATCGCATCGGGAAAAATGCAAAACGTCCGCCATCTCTGGTCGTCAGTCCGTCCCAATGGCGATCGCCGCCCCTACGATCTGAATCGCTTAGAATTGCGAATTTGTGATTTAATTACCGATCCCATTGCTTTACTAGCAATTACCGCTCTGTTAGAAGCAAGGTTATTACAAATAATTGCTGATCCAGATATTGACCCACTCACCCAAAGCAAATTTTCACCAGCAGAACTAATTACCTTAACCCACAAAAACGAATCCGCTACTGCTCAAAACAGCCTAGATGGAGAATTACAGCATTGGCAAGATGGGAGACAAATCCTAGCTAGAGATTGGATTAGCCAGCTATACCAAGAAGTTTGGGGAATCGCCAAGCAAGAAGGTTTTAGTTGTTTTCTCTCCCCAATCGAGAAAATACTCCGGGAAGGAAATGAAGCACAGCAGTGGTTACAGTTGTATAAAGTTGGTTTTGACGCCCAGTCGGTGATTACCCAAGCAATTTTGGCTATTCATCAGAGAGAAGAGGAACTTGAACGCTACCTTTGTTCGTCACTAAACGCGTGAGTAAAATTGGTCAAAAATACCCCCCAGCACAATTAGGGCAGAATTTATTTGGGGTTTTAAAAAACTAATTAGTAGCATCTGCTCACTTATCATTAACAAAACCTATCTGTTGCATCTATCTTTGGACAGATTTTTTTTGGGCCAGACATTTTTTTTATACAGAGCACTAAATTAACAATACATGCCGCAAGTAGTTCTAGTTCATCCCCAAATTCCACCTAATACTGGCAATATTGCCAGAACCTGTGCTGCTACAGGCACAGAATTACACTTGGTAGGTCCTTTAGGATTTGAAATTAGCGATCGCTACTTAAAAAGAGCAGGTTTAGACTATTGGCCTTACGTTAAACTGCACTATCATCCGTCACTAGAAGACTTTAAAGCCGTCCATAAACAGTTCGGTGGTAGATGGTTGGGTTTTACCGTAGCTGGTGAAATGAATTATCTGCATTGCCAATTTCAAGCCAATGACTGGCTGATGTTCGGGAGTGAAACCCAAGGTCTACCATCAACTATTCTTTCTCTGTGTGATACTACCCTTTACATTCCGATGACTGAACCAGGAGTTCGCAGTTTAAATTTATCTGTGAGTGTCGCTGTTGGGTTGTTTGAGTCCCGTCGTCAGCTGGGATACCCACAATAATAAAGTGTAAATATCACTAATTTATGTTTGTTAATTAAGTAATATTGCTGAGACAAGTCGATAGTAGAGATTTATTGAGTCAATATTTTACCAAGTATACTGAAAGTCAAAAAAAACCTGCCATAGTCAAAGATTCAGCCAGATAATCACCTAAGAGTTATATAAGTAATTTCTATATTAATTTTGGTGTCAAACCTGTTTTTAATGATAGATTTTGGTAAATTCAGATTGTTTCCATCAGAGTAACGAAACCACCAAGAAGGTTGATTAGAGAGACTTCTATAAATTTTGTATTCAGCAGCACATCAAAATGCTACTCAAAGTACGAGGAAGCTCATACGGTTGTTTTTTTATAAGGTATTAACGTAAAGTCTCCTATTGATAAGACGGATTAGGTAAAAACTTCTTGAAAATATCTGACAGTTATGATCAACGCTTTTATAGAAGTCGCAGTAGTTTAAATGCTAGTAGCGACAATTCTGTTAGACAGAGCTATCATAGTTTGTCTAGCTGACGCTTTAAAAGTAAGATCAGCTCGAAAGATAAATGTTTTAAGCAAACAATTCCATGTTGTAAAGAATGGCTCAGACAAGCAAGCAAAAAAAAATTAGGATTTACTTATCGTCGGCTGCTTTCCTTGTCTAAATTCAGATAATCAAGTACATTGTGAGTCACAATTATCTCTAGTAAGTGTGATCTTGTCCTATGATTTGATGTGATCTAACTCATGGATTGGTTCTAAACTGGAAAAATCAAGGTCAGTTAAGCAACGCGTGATCATTTAGGAGGTCGTCTTTGAAACGAGCATTGAAAAAGAGAGTAAAAGCTGTGTTGAAAAATACCATCCAATGGGATAACGCCCCAGCAGAGCAGTTAAATGAGGTCTATCCCAAAGCAACCCGCCTGACACCCACCAAAGCTGCAATGATTGGCTTGGCCATCTCCATGGGAGCGACCAGCCTTTTGGTGACTCGACAAAGCGATCAAGCCCAAGCAGCAGCTCCTGTTGGTAGTCAGAAATCAACCGCAACGATGCCGACTATTTCTGAAACTGAGACAAAGTTCGCCACAACGACAGGAAATATGGCGGGAAATCCTGTAGTATTGGCATCTCCAACAGTAGTTTCCCCAACACCTGGGCTTGAAGCTAAATGGCAAATTGCCTCTAATGACAAGGTTGTTGTAGTTCCCGTTACATCTACAGTCCCCAGTGCGCAGCTTCAGTTAGCACAAGGGTCGAATTATCAATCAGTTCCATCCCAGGTTCAACCCACAGATGCTCACCTCACTACAGCAGATGCTAATGCTCAAGTAGTGGATAATTCCAGTAGTATTTTGAATGCACAACTTAAGCTCCAGCAAGAGGTTGCTATCAAGCGCTTACAGGAAAAATCAAATCGGTTGAGATATAGTCTCGCCCAGTTGCGGTCGGATGAGACTCACAATTTAATTGTTGGTGTACTCCCTGCGATTAAACCGGAAAGTGCTTTACCATCTATACCTTCAGGAAGTTTCCCAGATAACAATACTAGCCAACCTGATACTTTAAAATCTGGCTTAAAATCTGGCTTGGAGCAGGATGCTAATAATAGCGCAGCCATACAGCAACCAAGCGTTTCTGCACCATCTATAACAAGAGTTGCTACCCAATTAACTAGCAAAACCTACGAGGTTAGACCTGGAGATACTTTGGCTGGGATTGCTAGCAATTATGGAATTTCAGTTTCCGAACTAGCCAAAGCCAATAATCTGAAAAATCCTAATCAGCTCAAGATTAGTCAGATGCTGATTATTCCTGCTAGATTGGGGGATAACAGTTCTTCGCCAAGAATAGAACAGCCCGCTGTTGTTCAAACAAGCGTAGTTGCTATATATCCTGCTAGGAATGCTAATGTTAGTGTATATTCATCTGTTGTCCCAAGGTCATTAATAACTACTAACAAAATTGCCTCTAACAGCACCTTTGATGGCAAAATTACTGTTCCCCAGACCAAAACGCTGAATATGGGGGGAACTGAAACTAATCCTGTTAATGCATATGGTGTAGGTGGTGATAGTCCCATACCATCCAATTTGAGTAAAGTAGATTTTGCTGCACAACCATCTGAAAACGTAGCTGGTTCTAAAGGTAGTACTCGCCTACGTAGTTTACAATTGGAGATTGACAGGCTAAGGCAGAAATACCGTGCCCAGCAGTCCGGTATAGCAGTAGCTACACCTGTGGAATCTGAAAACACTCAGGCTCCAAACAAGCAAGTTAACGATCTGACCGGATCTAATGACAAATCGTCTTCTCCTTTGCAATTGAATGCGATCCAGATACAGGTTCCCCTACCAGTATTACCTAGCCGTCGTCCCATATTCAATGCAAATCGTGGCTTAAATCAGGAGGAGCCAATTAATCCTGAATTTCTGCCCAATACACCAACAGCATCCAGTAGGAATTTTCTCGGTAATTCCACTCATAAAGTTTCCTATGCTCCTATTGGTGTAGATGCCACCAATTCCCTGGGAAGATTACAAGGAGCTACTGTTTCTCCTCAGCTACCACCTCTAGCGGCGGTAGACCAATACTTACCCAGGTCAGTTGAAGAAAATAATTTTATTCCCTCTAATTCTGCGGCGATCGCTTATAGATGGCCCGCAAAAGGCGTCCTCACTTCTGGCTATGGAATGCGTTGGGGTAAAATGCACAGAGGAATTGATATTGCGAATTCCACAGGTACACCAATTTATGCTTCTGCTCCAGGTGTAGTAGAAAAAGCTGGTTGGAATAATGGTGGTTATGGCAACATGGTTGATATTCGTCATCCAGATGGTAGTCTTACCCGTTACGGTCATAATAGCCGAGTGCTGGTACAGGTAGGACAGGAGGTACAACAAGGACAACAAATTGCTGCTATGGGAAGTACTGGTTTTAGTACAGGACCTCATAGCCATTTTGAAGTTCATCCCGCAGGTAAGGGAGCTGTTAATCCCATCGCTTTCTTGCCAAATCGGTTGTAATTAGGGTGTAGGGTGTAGGGTGTAGGGTGTAGGGTGAGGAAAAATCATCATCATCTTGCTCTGTACACCTACCTCTTGTCGTTTTTTGGGATAGTATGCTATATTAGGGAAGGTGGATTAAAATCTATCAAATTTATCGGCTCAGTAGCTCAGTTGGTTAGAGCACGGGACTCATAAGCCTGGGGTCGTTGGTTCGAATCCGACCTGAGCCATAGGGAAAAACCCATTAAAAGTATATATTGGTACTGGATATATATTTTCGAGGTAATTCCATGTCTGGTTTTGATCGTGAGCCTATACCTGAATTAAGGAATCCACAGGAAACTTTTCATTCTGGTGATTTGAGTCTCAGAATCGAGGGTGAATTAGTACCTGTAGTTGATGTCAATTTAGGAACACAACAATCCGTTTATTTTGAACACCATATTCTGTTGTGGAAACACCCAAATGTCCGCTTAGGTGTTAAGGGATTAAAAGGAGCCGTTAAGCGTTACTTTGCTGGACTACAAGTTTTTATTAGTGAAGCACATGGACCAGGAAATATCGCTTTTTCCCGCGAAGCTCCAGGACAGATTATGGTATTACAACTCCAACGCGGTCAAACGGTGGATGTGCGCGAACACCAATTTTTACTCGCTACTAGCAATATTGAATATAGCTGCTTTTTCCAGAAGGGATTGGTGAATATCTTTTTCAGTCGTAGTGGAGGTTTATTCATAGACCGCTTTATTGGTAATAAAGAAGGTGGTCTCCTTTTAGTTCATGGTTATGGAAATATTTTTGAGAAGAATTTGGCAGCTGGGGAAGTACTGGATGTGGAACCAGGCGCATGGTTATGGAAAGATTCCTCAGTAAAAATGGAAACTGTTACAGCTTTACAATCAAGCGGTGGGATTATGGGAGCGATCGGCGCGATGTTAGGGGGAATTTCCTTCACGCTTAACCGATTTATTGGACCTGGCCGTTTAGGATTACAATCCATGACCTATCACCCACCCGCACCAGAAGGAGCTACTGAAGTATAGGCTCTAAATTATTTTTTGGCAAAAAAGTTCTGGGTAGTGGTAAATATGTAGTGAGACATAAATATATTAATTAAATAGCATTATTATATTTATCGCTATTTCATCATGGTTTATAATTTTATCATGGACTAGAAAGATTATGGTTGAGAATAATTTATAGTTCTGCTATTATATCTAGAATATAAGCTGTATAAGTAATACACAAGCATATTTATTTACGCCTATGTTGTCTTCTCGACCAATTTGTCCTCAATATGGTTCAGAACATATTGTTAAAAATGGTAAGATTCATAATGACAAGCCAAAATTTAAATGCAAAGATTGTGGTCGTCAATTTATAGAAAATCCCACAAATAAAGTAATTGACTCCCAAACTAAAGAATTAATTGACCGCCTTCTTTTAGAAAGAATTTCTCTGGCTGGCATAGCTAGGGCAACTGGTGTTTCTAAAAAATGGTTACAGGATTATGTAAATAATAAATTCGCTTCTATTGACGGCCACATAGAGGTTACACCTAAAGAAAAAAAGAGATTGAATGTAGAGTGTGATGAACTTTGGTCATTTGTAGATAATAAAGGAAATAAACAATGGGTTTGGTTAGCAATGGATAGAGAAACTAGAGAAATTATCGGAGTTTATATTGGTGATCGTAGTGAAGAAGGTGCTAGACAATTGTGGAATTCCCCACCTCCTGTATATCGACAATGTGCTGTTTGCTATACAGATTTCTGGGAGGCTTATGCTTGTATTTTTCCTAGTAAACGTCATCAAAGAGTTGGTAAGGATAGTGGACTCACCAATCATATTGAAAGATTCAATAATACTTTGCGCCAGCGAATTTCTCGTTTAGTCAGAAAAACTTTATCATTTTCCAAGAAGTTAGAAAATTATATTGGTGCTATCTGGCATTTTATTCATCATTATAATTCTTGTCTGGCGACATAATCTATTATCACTACATATTTATCACCACCCAACTACAAACAAGTAAAAACCAAAAGTTAGTCCAATGACAAGGTTTATACATGATAAATTTGCCAAGGATTATTTAGAAGAACTGCTCAAACCCTATGGCAAAGTAGAAGCGCAAAAGCCTGTATCAGGAGAAGTGAGATACATAGATGTGTTCTTTTCTCCCTTTATTGCCGAAATTCCCCACTTACCAATATTGGGTTTATTGGGGCAGTTTGCTAGCATACCTGCGATATTCGAGCCATTTCGCAATCCAGCAGCAAAAGAGGAAATACGCTATTGTCTACAGCAGGAACTAGAGGTTATTAGCAATATTGAACGAGAAGCTAAACGCAACAAAACCATCTTACTCGATAGAGAAATACCCAAAACATGGATTCTTACCCCCACAGCATCAGTAGAAGTACTGACAAAAGTTAATGCCTTACCCTCAAAAAAATCTTTACCTGGGATATATTGTCTGGGGGAAGAATTCAGAACAGCGATAGTAGTTATTCATCAGTTACCGAAGACACCCGAAACCTTGTGGCTGAGAATACTGGGAAGAGGGACAGTCCAAAAACGGGCGATTGATGAAATAATGGCGTTACCACAAGATCATCCATATCGAAGAGTAACGCTAGAATTGTTGTATAACTTGCAGCAAAATTTAAAAATTAACCAAGCTATAGAGTCAGATGATAGGGAGTTAATTATGAGGTTAGCACCGCTTTATCAAGAAGAAAAGGAAAGAATTAAACAAGAAGGTAGACAAGAAGGTAGACAAGAAGGTAGACAAGAAGGTAGACAAGAAGGTAGACAAGAAGGTGAACAACGCCTAATTTTACTTTGGCTTACTCGTAAATTTGGAGAGTTGGATTCCTTATTCATTGAACAAATTCAAGCATTATCTGTGGAACAGTTAGATTTATTGGGAGAAGCAGTAATCGATTTCTCGGAAATTACCCAGTTGGAAACTTGGCTCAGGAATATTGAGGTGTTATTACCTCTTCGCGATCGCGAAACGCCCGCCCCTTAGGACATCGCTGCGTCTGATAGGCTGATGAACTAGAGGGAGCGATCACCTTCGGCGATCACAGCGCCACACAATGAATCGAGGGCGTCTAGTAACCACGAGTTTTGATGAGTACTTGCAAATACTAACACAATACGATGAATAGCGCCTTTCCCCAGTCAATTTTACAACAATTAGCCAAAGCTTTAGCTCTGGGAAATCCGCAAGTGCCAGCAAATGTGTTGTTAGTTCGTCCCCCCGGAACTGGGAAAACCGAAATGTGTCAACATACAGCCAAACTAGCTGGTGTAGCTGCTTACCAAATGCACAGTCCTAAACGGGGGATTGTGGGGGAAACAGAAAGACTGGCAGATCTACAACAACGAATTTTGCGGGAATGGATTCCTAATTTAGCCTTTGTGGATGAAATTACAGAAGCGTTACCTTTAGAAAGGAGTGATTTTGATGGTGATTCAGGTGCGACTAAAGCGTTAGCAGCAACTTTACTCACAGCTTTAGCTGATGAAAGTCGGCGCGGAGTATCGATGTTATTAGCTACGACTAATTGTCCTTGGCGGATGGGCGCAGCTATGCGATCGCGCTTCACAATGATTCCCGTTCTTCATCCCCTTCCAGAAGACTATCCAGCTATTATCACCGCTACAGCCGAAAAAATTACTTCCCCAGATGGGTCTTTATCTCCCAGCGATCCTGATATTGGCACAGCAGCGAGGATTTTTTACGCTAAAAAAGCCAACCCTCGCCATATTCGGGCTGCTTTGAGTAATGCTTTACTACTCAAAGGGACGTTGACTCCATCGGTGATTTTATTTGCTGCTCATGATTGTAGTGTACTCAATGATGAAGCTTCTTCTATATATAGTGACCTGTGGGCGATCGCAGTTTGTTCTTCCCATTCCTTCTTCCCTTGGAGTTCTTCCGCAGAACTTTATCCTTTCCCTCCTCATTTGTCAAGCAACTAGAACGAGATATGCGATCGCATGGTGGCAAATATTTTACTTACGTGATGGAAGGATGCAAGGAGGAGGCAGATACTTACTTTTTGGAAGGGTGGGAAATATTGACCGGGGATAGTAGCGTATACGAGCATACAATAATACTATATTATTCCGCAATAAACCCATACTTAACCATAAAGAAGTGGATGGGTGAAGACGTAGCAGAGCAGCACCTATCAAGACATCTGGCGGTATCAGCTATTAAAGATGCTTTTGTGTAGACTTTCTGCGATCGCTCATTTTTCGTCTAAAGTCACAAAAAAGGTTTGGCGTCAACCAAACCTTTATATAAATCCAGTGCATAACAACATCCCGGACTAATTTACCCTTTTTGCTTTGATTAAAGCATCTACCTAGAGGATGTATACAAATATGTAAATAAGTGATAATGTCATTTTCCTGTTTGATTCGACTCTTTTTCCTTGAGAGCAAAAATCCGTTCAATGACATCTTCTACCACTTTGTCTGGGGTTGAAGCACCAGAAGTAATCCCCACAACTACGTCTCCCAAAGGTAGCCAATTTTCACTGATGACTAATTCTCCTTTTAACTGTCGATGTTCAAGAGAATTTCTGGATAGAATCCGCTCCATACTATCGATATGATAAGAAGGGATCCCATATTCAAAAGCAATTTGCTGTAACTGCGTCGTATTTGACGAATTAAACCCACCAATAACGATAATTAAATCTAGCTTATGTTGTACTAGTTCCAACATTGCATCTTGGCGTTCCTGAGTAGCATCACAAATTGTATTAAAGGTTTGAAAATGCTGATTCAATTCGTATGGTCCATATTTTTCCATCATAGTCCGCTCAAAGAGTTTACCAATTTTCTCTGTTTCTCCCTTGAGCATTGTGGTTTGGTTCGCAATACCTACACGTTCTAAATCTCGATCTGGATCAAATCCAGCAGAATAAGCATTCTTTAATTTTTCCAAAAATTCTTGGGAGTTTCCCCCATGGAGAATATAGTCGGCGACATATTCCGCTTGTTGCAAATTCAACAAAACTAAATATTTACCAGCAAAGGAACTAGTCGCAACTGTTTCTTCATGCTTATATTTACCATGAATTATCGAAGTGTAGTTGCCTTTTTTATGCTTTTCCACTGTATTCCAAACTTTAGATACCCAAGGACAGGTAGTATCAATGATTTGGCAGTTCTTAGAGTGTAATATCTGCATTTCTTGCACACTAGCACCAAATGCTGGTAAAATTACCACATCGCCATTGTCTACAACTGTGAAGTCTTTAGTATTATCTTGAACGGGAATAAAGTTAATTTCCATTTCTTGCATCCGCTGATTCACAGAAGGATTGTGAATTATTTCATTAGTAATCCAGATGCGTTCTCTGGGAAAGTGTTTGCGGGTTTCATAAGCCATAGCGACAGCACGCTCTACACCCCAGCAAAAGCCAAAGGCTTGAGCTAGACGGATAGTAACGTTTCCTCTTTGGAGAATATAGTTTTGTTCCCGAATTTGTTGAATTAAGTTACTCTGATATTCAGACTCTAACTGGGTAGCAACTTCCGCTTTGTAACCAAACCCTTGACGATTATAATTTTCTGAATGTTGCAGACTACGTTTAAAAGCTCTTGTATCCATTTTAGTTTGAGTATGAAAATGACTATTAATCATTTTCTCTTGGAGAGACAAAATTAATCCACATAACCCAAAGAAAATATATTAAGAGGAGTCAGGTGCGGAGCCGGAATAGCTCCGTCTCCGGTTAGGAGTCACGCCCAATACAGTTCGGTTTAAAGTTAAAAAGTTTCAACATCATTATTTAATCCTAACTCAGCCAGTGCAACTTTAGTTTCCTCAATCTTTTGGGTGGCTATTTCTCCCTCTACTAAAACTTCTACTTTTAATGTTAATTTTAAATCTTTGGTAGTTGCAAATTTAGATAAAACTTTTGTGTAAAAGTTCATCCATTTTTGTGGTGTAATTGTCCCACTCCACTTTAATAAGTGCGGTAATTCATCTGATACTGTAATTTCTGTAGGTTCATCTTCTGCTTCTGGTTCATTTTTCAATTGATTAGTGTTATTGTTAGTATAAGGTACAGAATTCTCTCCCATAGTGTTTGTCATAGGTACAGAATCACTGTTAGTATTAGTTGGCGTGTAAGTACCAGTTTTTCCGGTTTGTGGTGGCGTTGATGGGGTTTCTGTAACAGCTACTCTTGCAGTTAAAGCTTTTTGGTAAGCCTCTGCTGTATCTTGAGTGATGATAAACATATCTTCAGAAATTTCTACATCCGCAATGGTGAAGGTACATTGGTAGTAAAATGGTTCATAACCAACGTTGGTTTTGCCGACATAAGCTAAGGTTCCATCTTTGACACCGCGTGCGATCGCATCTTTTACAGCGTCACTATTTAGCAATCTAGGAAACAGTGGTGAAGCGAAAAACGCATCGCGGACAGCTTTAGTATTCCACTCTAGAAATGCAGGTGGCCAATTTCTACTTAAAAAGCGAGGATTAATAGTATCAATAACTTCACCACTTTGACGTAATCGGCTGATAATCAAATTAACTAATTTATCTGCTTGGCTGGAGTTAACTTGTCCAAAATCAATCACATGAATTTTATTGTCTTTCCCTAATAAAGCAACAAATTTATAAGCATTCCATACGCTTTCTTTGAGGTTAGATAAAGATTTTTTTAGATTTTCTTCTAACTGACATTTTTGATTTTCATCTAATCCTTGCTCCTCATCACGAATATCTTCCCATGCTAAAACTTTTCTCGCTTCTTCTCGCAGTTTTGTATCAGTATCAGCGATCGCCCAAATTATCCCACTCTTAAATGTTCTGTTGGATGTACCACATTCTTTAGTCATTGACTCTATCATTTTTAAAGTTTGACTATCCTGGATAGAATGCTCTGGTGATAATATTGCTAAATTCAAAATAGGCTGATTGGTAATTTTACTCGATACTTCTGGAAATTCAATTAATTGAATTCCTGGGTAAGAAGTAAAAACTTTTTTAATTTCGGCTTTCACTCTTTCTATGATCTTCTCTGATTGAATGTTAGCACGACGATCTGCCAGAATTTTATTTAAGTTGGGTGACAGACTAAAACGATATTTATTTTTTTCAATAGAAAGGAAATAACAATGTGTAGCTAGCGTTTCTAAAACTGTTTCTACATTACCAATATCTAAAGATGGTTCTGCTACAGCTAGTCGAATTTCTGGGATAGTAGATTCTGCACGCAAAATACCACCATTAGATTCAAAAAATATTGTGGTTGTAACTTTGCGATGGAGTCGTGCTTTTTTAATTTGGTCATCTGCTTCTGCATCCAAACGGACTGAATGAGAATCTGTTTTACCACAAATATCAGTTGTAACTGCACCTTCTAATCTATTTTCTCCCAATTGTTCAAAGACGGCGGCGCGAAATTGTGGATCTTGCAGTGGTGCTGTCCCTAACGTAATTAAAGGGTCACGGTAGCCACGCTTATGATCCTCATTATAGGCATTAGATACCCATAAAGCCAACAAACGCAGCACTCCCCTAGTACGTTGGAAGCGGGGTAAAGCTTGCCATTTGCGCTCAAATACTGATAACACTGAAGGGTGGAAAGGATAGGTAGCATAAAAGGCTTCACGGGGATTATCCAGGGGAAACCAACTAGGTAATTGTTGACGATGATCTAATACCCAATCAGCGTATTCGTTACAAGTGGCGATCGCTTCTTTTGGTAACATAATCCTACCATCCGCACTCACAGCCGCAGCATCCCACTCAAATAAACGACGACGAATAATTTCGGAAGTTTCTGCTTCGGCTGACATGATGATAGCTTTACCCACGCGATCCAGCATTTTCTTAAACCGTTGTTCATCCCCTTCATCTGCTGAGGTGTATTCTATCTCTGAAGCGGGAACGGAAACTACTAATACCACGTTATCTAAACTCCTAGCAGTTTCTGATAGTGCTTGAATGAAATTATATAAACTATTGTGATAACCCTTGCGGCGATAAGAACTTACATAATTAATAATTTCATCCATTAATATCAAACATGGTTTATCTTTAGGAAGAAATTGTTTAATTACATCTCCTTTTGGTTCAATAAATTCTGCTTCATGTTGTACTAATATAGCTAGTGAATTCTCTCCACCTAGTTGATATGCAATTTCTCCCCAAGGTGTTTTACGTAAGGTTGTACCATCATCACCACCACGTCCTTTGAGGGAGTCAAATTCAGTTCCCACAAATACAGCTACTGCTGCTTCTGGGATTGAAGAAATACCCGCTTTCTGCAATATCTTTTGTACACCAGTCCAATTATTAGCAATAGATCCACATGAAGCTAAATGGTAAAGTAAGGTGAGGGCGTGGGTTTTACCGCCACCGAATTGAGTAGCCAAGTTAAACACGGCTGAAGTTTCTGTTTTCTCGCCAGATAAACGACGAACAACTTGAGCAGCAAATTCTGTTAAGTATTTAGTGAGATAGGTACGGTCAAAAAATTGTTCTGGATTTTGGTAGTAAGCAGGCGCAGTCTTATCTCGTACTTTGTCAAGATGGACAGCAAACTCAGAAGCATCTAAGGGTTTGCCTTCTCGTAAGTCTTCACGGGGTGTTAAGCCATCAATTTTATACCAAGGTTTAATTGTTGCCATTGTTTATTCCCCTACTAATATCAATGCTTTATTTATTACTTTATCAGATAAATACATTCCACATAGGCGCAGTTGTTCTACAACTGGGTGTGCAAATGGAATTATCCCTTTAATTCTTGTTCAAGATCATCAAAGTCTACAGAAAATACATCTACTTGTTCACGGGCAAGGGCAATGAGAAAGTCGCGGCGGTTTAAACCAGCAATTTGTGCGGCTTTTTCTTGAGAGATTTCTGATTTTTGATACCAGTATATAGCAGATGCTAGGCGCATATCACGCACAAAATCATCTGGAGAAAGACCACGGGCTAAAAATATTTCTGGGGGTAAGTCTAGATTTACTTTCGTCATAAGTAACTTCCATGAAAATTAAAATCCTAGTCCTTTTTTCCTTGCTAATACCCCATCTACCCAGCGTTTTTCATCTGTACCAGTGGGGTATAATGCTGATAATGCCTGAGCAAGTCCCCAAAAGCGTTGGTCGTTTCCCGCTCCTTCTTCTACTAAAAAGCGTTTTAGGGCTTCACTGCGTCCGGCTGCAAATAAAATCATGCTTTGGTGAATACGGTCTAATGTAGTATTCCCTAGTTGGGGTACTGTTTTTTCACCCCAGTCTGTATCATCTTCTGTTTCTATGATACCTAGCATTTCAAATAAGTTAAGTTGTTGAACTTCTTTCTTTTTGCCTTTGGTTTTCCCTTTTGTTTTGGTTGGTGTTTGGGATTCTTCTTTACCAAATAAATATTTAGTGCGTTCTGATACTGGTAAAAGTCTAGCGGTGCTACCTTTGATTTCTACTAAACGGATAAGTTGTTCTAAATGTGCGCCTAGTCCTTGGGCTATTTTCCGGGCTGCATCAAATTCTAGGACGTAACCACCAGTTTTGCTAGGTTTGCTGCTAGTTTCTTCGTCGTCATCTTCGTTGTCGGTTTCTGGTTCGCTGCTATTACTGCTATCAATGTTACCCGTGGAAAGTGTCCACAACCACATGACAGTAAGGCGAGCATCTTCTTCAAAGCTGATGGTATCGGCATGGTCGAAAATCATGCTTAGAGCTTCTTTGGAAACTGCTGCCCAAACATATTCTAAGTATTCTTTCAGGGTGACAAGTTCACCAGAGGCTTTTTCAACGCTGGAGTAGCGAGAGAAAATTTCTAAAGCGGGTCCAAGGCAAGCAAAGATAGCATCTGCACCAACTACACCTTCTGCAGCGAGTCGGGGCATCCATTCATGTATACGTTGAGGTAGCTTTTGTAGTACGTCGCGCCAATCACCAATTTCTTCATTATTGCGGGGACGGCAGACTATATGAACTGATGAGGCCAGTGCTGCGGATTTCATTGCTCTGAGACGACCACTTCGTTCAGTGTCAATAGGCCAAGAAGCAGTAACGATCCAGCCTGCATTGATAAGTGCTGAAAGTAAACTTTCCCATCCAGTTGTTGTTTTATGTGCAAAGACAATTACACCAATACCTGATGGAACACATAACCTTCTAGCTTCTGATAAAGCTTTTTGCATTCCCTTCTCATAAAATGAAGCATCTTTATGAGAGTATCTAATTGTATCCCATCCTTTCATCTCACACAGTTCATCATCTTTGGGTGCAGAGAAATCTGAAAATATTATGGGAAAATCTTGGTATAAATCTTTTTGAAGCCATACATAAAAAAAATCGGATAAATCTGCGTATGGTACTGCATTATAATAAGGTGGATCTGAAATAAATGCTTGAACTGAATTATCTGGTAATGGATGTGATTGCGCGGGTGACATTTCTACTGTACCTGTCAACAAGTTTGCTGTTGCTTCATTACGCAAGAACTCGGCAATGTAATCTACAGATCGGTTCCAACTACCACTAATATCGCCAAATGGTACTCCTTCTGCCCAATCAAAAATCATCCCCAGAGATTGACGACCAAAAGTGTGTCCAATTTTTTCGCCAACATTAATCCACGTACATAGATTACTACGAAAATCCAAATATTTATCCCTGCCTAATAATAATATAACTTTTATTGCAACTGCTAAATTTTGCTCTAATTGGCTTTCAATCATTTTTTGGAATGCAATTTTAATTTTATCAGTAATTACTTTTGCTACTAAAAGCTGCCTAGCAGAAAATAAAAGATCCCATCGGTTAATTCCATAAAGTGGAACATTAAAAACACCGCTCATTAAAGGAATCTCAACAAAAGGAATTACATTATCTCTCTTAATAATATTTTTAGCCTTCTCAACAGCTTGAATTTCATCATCAGAAGGAAGTTGATATGTTTTTTCGTATTCTGAACGATGTGCCACAGCTATCAAGCGACTTGTGTCTGCTCCACCTAATGAAACTTTCAGTTGCTCACGAACACTAGAAGATAGAGTAGTATAACCACAAATTGGACAAGTAACTGACCCACGCTTTACTGTACCAGTAGTAACACTTACTGATACATTATTCATTATTTCTAAACCTATTGCTTTATTCTTTACATCTGGAATTAGACATAGATTTATAAATTTATTTCCTCTCTTTGCTAGACATAATGAGCGTATTAATGGAACCTCTACTCCACACCCCGGACCTTCACAATGAATTGTTCTTGCCCATAAATATGCGACAGATGGTGAATTAGAATTTTCTGTGGGAAAATAATCTACTAACTCTTTTTTAGCTTCTTCTTCAATCCATTTGCTCCATACTTGGACTTCGTCTGCAAGATGATGTCCATACTTAGGAATATATTCTACAATCACTTTATTAAGTAATACTGCCACTGGGTTAAGATCACTAGCAAAAATATCTGCTCCTATGCGTAATGCTTCTAAAGGTATAGTCCCTCCTCCAGCGAAAGGATCTACTACTAATGGCTTAGTATTATGTATGCCTCCTAGAGATTCATGAGCAACTTGAGTTAAAACTCTACTTACTTCTAGATAATCTTTCTGAGTGGAGTTTTCCCATTTTGCAAAGTCAGCAATAAAATCGAGCAAACAAAATCTTAAAGTATTAAGATGTGATGGATTACTTGTATCAAAAATATTTTCTTTCTTAGCAAGAGTTTGCCATTTGCGCCAAATATTTGTAGAACAGTGTTTTGCTAAATCCTGTTTTGAAACAGCTTCATGAGCAAATTGTGTGATAGTAATAGCTGCTTTATCACGAAACTCTTGCGGACAGTGTAAATCTGCTGGATCAGGCCATAGAGATGCACATATTATAGCTCTACAGGATGCTAGAGGTCTTCTTGCCCACCAGACATGTAAGGTTGAAATATGTCCATGACGAATTGATTTTTCTCTTCGTGCATGTTCTGATATAATTTTAATAGGCAAATCGACTTCAATCAATCTACGCGCATAGGGATATATCTTATCTTTAGATACAAGTATAGTATTTTGATTATCAATCATAATAGTCTTATTCGCCATCCTGAAGCTGATTTAGTAATTAATCCTTCAGATTCTAACTGTTTAGGATTACGATATATATCTATCTGAGGTTTTCTTGATCTTACATCTTTAACTCGATATATATAATATTTATTTCCTGCTTGTATGGCAGTTTCCCACTCATTATTACTCATCTCAAATACGTTACTCTCTCCTGAGGTAGACTTCACTTCAATCCATCTTTCACTTCCGTCATCTTCAAAAGAGAGAATATCATATCCCTCCGAGGTAGATTCTTGGCTTATCCATTTTACCCTATCAGCTAAAGATTCCAAGTTTAAATCGTATAATCTACTACGCTCATAATTAAGAATAAATTCTTCTCCAAGGTGACCATTCTCTTCACAACGTAACTTGATATAACGCAACTTTTCAGGACTCAACTTCGCTTTACGAAGTTCCTTAGTATTTCCTTGCTCATAATCTACAATTATGTGTTCACTTATTTTTTCACGTATCATATCGAAAACAGGTGCTTTAAGGATTAAAATATTTCCATCAGCTTTATTACGTAGTATTCTTAAATTTTCGTCACTAATATTATTAGACTGAACTTGACTCAAGTAGGAATTATAAGGAATATATACTCCTGAATGTATAAGTTCAACATTTAGAAGATATTCCGCTAAACAAGTTGGTTTAAAAAAGGCATGATACTCAATTCCGCTAGAGAATAATTCTACAGAACGGGGACGTACTAAAATTTCGTTAGGTTTATTCCATTCAAGTCCTTCACGATCAAAAAAGCTAGATGCATTTCCTGTTGATCCACCATAATTCATCCTGTTAGGATCAACACCTACAAATATATTATGTTCCAGATCGATTCCAAGAACAACATCCTGATAATCAGATTGATATGGTAGCCCCCCTTTACGATAGGTAGATGTAATTTGGATTCTTCGTTCATAAGGTTTACCACGACTTGATCCCCCAACTTTGTAGATAAATAAGCGAAGGCGAGTATCTTGCTTTGACCTTTGAAGAATTATTAGTTGACCATTGCGAATAAGCCTAGCATTATTTGGAGATTTAATTGGCATCCAACCAGTTTCTATTAACCCTTTAATAACAGTTAATATATAGCTATTATTTGGTGCTTGAATATTAATATAATCCATAACAATTACGCTGTACAATTGCTTTCGGTAATACTTCTAACTTGAGAAAAATACTAGAAGCAAATTCTCTGTTTTCATCTTCCAGAATTTGTAAGGCTTTTTCAGCAATTTCTCCTTCAGAACGAGCCGCATAAATTAAAACGCCAGCATCAATAAAAGTACGAATCATATCAAGTCTTCTACATACCCGCCCCGACGTTCTACTTTCTCTTTATCTGCTTCTTCAGATGTTAATAGATGTATACCAGAATCAATAATTTCTTGGCGAATCATCCTTAATTTTTGACCCAATTTAGAACCAAATTGTATTTGCGGTTTTTTCTGTTGTAGAGAATCAATAAAAGCTAAAACTTTTTCTTGTTCATTTGCATTTAAGTTATGCCATTTATACAGTAGTTGTTCTGTAGTCATATCCAGATTCCTGACTTGTTTAATCCTGTAAATTCTGCTTCAGCTATTATCCTATATTATATCTCCTAAAATTTTATCTGCTCCAACGTGATAATGCTCAATTTTAATTAACGCCTCCCAGCCCAAGCGCACAGGGTCTTGAATAGTGTAAACTTCTGGAGATGAAGCACAATTAAATACCACATACAACCAGTAATCCCTCTTTAATCTTTCCGCCGTTTTATATTCATTTGTCGTTAATGCTACTTCACCAACACTTGCCCTCCCTTTAACCTCAATAAATCTCACAGCACTAGCTTTTTGGTGATCTCCCGAATCAGGTTGACGCGATATCAAATCAAAACCTCGGTTCTCTTTTTCCACACTCACTACTTCCCATTCCCTAGACTCCTCGTATGCGATCGCAGCATTAACCGCTATTTTTTCAATCTCATGATCGCACACCATTGACGCAACTTCTGGAGAACTCCTATCAGGATGGGGTAATACCCAAGCACGTCCATGATGACGAATATCAGTAATTGCACAACTGCTTTCTTGTTGCAATTGTTCTCGTCGTTGTTCTAACCTGCCATTTAATTCAAATAATCGGTCTTCTAATTGCTTAATGCGACCATCTAAACCCTGCTCCTTAGAACCAGATTCTTTTAGCTGAAATAATTCAGCATACTGAATCTGTACCTTATCAATAATTGTGTTCAGACTAATTTCTATATGGTTAGAAATTGTCTCTACTTCCTTTTGTCGCTGAATCCGAATTTCTGTTAAAAAGCTATTTAATTCTTGTTCAATTAATGCTTGTTCTGCTTGTTCTCGACTTGGTAAATTAGTATCATCTGGTAAACAATTAACTAAGTTCCCATTCTCAACATCCGATTCTACTCCCTTTGCGGGAATTAAATCTAAAAATAAAGTGGGTTGGCGAACAGTCATTGTCCCATCTAAATCTGTTTGTACTACATATAAACGCTCATGCAACTTTCTCCCACGACCATCGGCGATCGCAGCTGAGAAAACATCTAATCTAACTGGTAAAATCCGATGTAAATCAAAGAACACCGCACCCCGACGCAAATCTTCTTGTACTTGTACAGAAACTTCATCTCGTACACATTCAAATAATGGATGTCCTGGAGTTACCCATTCCAACGTCGGATCATCAGTCAAGATATTTTTATCAAACGTAATCCTTTTATACTCCCGTCCCAACTTACCAAAGCGACTCTCTAACCTATCTCCCGTTCCCCATAAAGTCCGAGGAATGCGCCCAATTCTATATATTTTTTTACCCTTAGCCGTTTCCTTGGGATGAATCCCCGCTATATGCGCAGATTGAATAAAGAAATCATGAACAACTTCAGGAACTAATCGGCGTTCTTTAGCTTCAGCAGATTTACCAATAATTTGTGATAAATTCAATTCCCGTTTAGCTAATCCTTCCAAAGCCGAATCGCTAATTTGACGAAAACGTTCTGTATCTACTTGTTCGACAATCCGATTCAGAATTACAGTTTCAGTCAGATTATGAGCATACATATCCCGGATCATCCGTTCTAACTGATTAGCGGGAAAAATATCACCGAGTACGTTAAATACTTTACCAGTTCTCTCTGGGTCTAGATCAATCTCAATAGCGCGAATTCGCTCGAACAACTTCCATAATACCTTACCCTCGCTAGTGTTAATAGCGACAAAATTAAAAATTAGACAATCCTTATCCTGTCCATAGCGATGAATCCGTCCCATACGCTGTTCTAAACGGACTGGATTCCAGGGAATATCATAGTTAATCATGAACCAACAGAATTGTAAATTAATACCTTCTCCTGCTGCTTCTGTAGCTACTAAAACCTGACAATCTTCTCTAAATTCTCGTTCTGAATAAATGCGGGTATTGGGAGTATCTCGATCGCCAATTTTCATTCCCCCATGAATTTGCGTAACAGATAAACCCCACTCTTTTAATTTTCCTACCAAATAATCTAAAGTATCTTTATGCTCGGTAAAAATGAGCATTTTCATTTTTGGATCTGCAAATATTCCCTCTTGAGTAATTACTTCTTTAAGCTTGACTAACTTAGATTCGATTTCTCTTTTTTCTAGTATCAATGCTTGGGTGATTAATTCATTTAGTTGGAGAATTTCCCTTTTTAAAGCAATGGGGTCAACAGAAGCAACTACACCTTCTAAATCTCCTACGATCTTTTGCTGTTCTATTTCAGTTAATTCCTCAAAATCTTCAGGTAGCTTTTTATTAATTTGTTCTTGACGATAAGCTTCTGGATCTTCTAAAATTCTCTGACGTTTATCACGCATCCGTTCTAAACTACGTCGGACAGCATAGATACTGGAAGCAAAGCGACGCTGTAGCATCGCCATTGTAAAACCTAAAGCACGACCACGAGCAGTATCATCACTAGAAGCTTTAATAGACTGGTCTTCTACATAGTCAGTTAGTGCATTATAAAATTCTAATTCTTCTGCATCAATTTGGAATTCAATAGTTTCAACTTTGCGATTAGTGAATAATTTCTTTACAATTCCCGTTTCTTCAGGGAAAGTAACAAGAGCTTCTTTAGTCCGGCGCAGATAGAAAGGAGCATTATTCCGCAAAATAGCTTCTTCTAAACTGCTGATATCAGCATATACATCTTTATCTAATAATTCTAAAAATAAACAAAAGTTTTTAGGATCGCCCTTGTGGGGTGTGGCTGTCATTAATAAATAGTGGTCGGTAATTTTAGAAAGTTCTTCACCAAGTTTATAAGCCAAAGTTTTGCTATCAGAACTATAAGCACTCATTTTATGTGCTTCATCTACAATAATTAAGTCCCAGTTACTTCTTAATAAACTATCCTTTGCGTCTTCAATACGAGAAACCCAAGATACCGAAGTAACAACTTGATTTTTCTCTTGCCAGGGATTAGAACCATAGTTAGCCCGGAGTATATCACCGCGAACTACTTCAAATTCTTCCCGAAATTTGTCTTTAAGTTCTCGTTGCCATTGAAACGTAAGGTTAGCAGGGGTAATGATCAGGGTGCGTTTAACTAATCCTCTAATTTTAAGTTCCTTAATTAATAATCCTGCCATAATGGTTTTCCCAGCTCCAGGATCATCAGCAAGTAAAAACCGGATACGGGGCTGTTTTAAAAAATATTCATAAACGGCTTCTAGTTGATGGGGTAGGGGATCTACACGAGCGATCGCTAACGCAAAATAAGGGTCATACTCATAAGCTAAACCTAATCGCAATGCTTCCACTCCTAAGCGAAAATTTTGGGAGTTTGCGTCAAATGGTTCTTTTTCAGGTGTAGATTCCAACTGTTCCAATTGTTCAGCATTGACAATTAGTTGATAGGTATGATTGGTATTAATTCCTGTGCCAATGAGTTTAAGTGAAGTACCCATTAGCACAACTGCTAATACTTGTACTGGTTCTGGAAAGATTGAGCCGCGAACAATTACATTTGCTTTTAATTGGTCTAGTTTCATACTCTCTGTAGTTAATTCTGCTTAATCTTAAACCGAACCGTATTGGAGTCACGCCTGTCATAAATTTGGATTGCTGTAAATTTGCAACGCTGTGCGCCAGACTAAATATCCTTGGGGATTGAGGTGTAGACCGTCGCTAGTTAATTCCTGGCGCAAATTGCCTTGATTATTGGTGAAAAGTGCGTATAAGTTAATATATCTAACTTTTTGTCGAGCTGCTATTTTGCTTAATTTGGCATTTAATCGGCGAATACGACTATTGGAAATAGCTAAAAGTTTATCCCGCCCTTCCCAGGTTGTTTCCTTTCCTCCATGAGGTAAGATTGATTCGACTATAATTTGGGATTGGGGATGGGAGCTTTTCAGGTACTGGATAATTTGCTTTTGGTTATTGAGAACTGTTTCATCTTTGACACCTCGAATCAGGTCGTTAATCCCAATCATGACTAAAATAATTTCCGGTTGAGTCCGGTCAAATAAATTTAGTCTTTCTAATAACCCGCTGCTTGTTTCTCCAGATATCCCTTGATTTAACCAACCTCTATCTTCTGGTAAGAGTTCATGGGGAAACCATAAACTCAGAGAATCTCCAGCTAGAATAGCTAAGTGGTGCGGTGGTTTATCCGCAGCTACTTGGGCTTCTTGTTTGAGAATCTCTAACCACTGTTGATAATTCAATTTGTGGCGAGGACCTATTTCTGGCGTGGTTTCTAGAGTTTTGGACTTGAGGTTGACCTGTTCCAAATTAACTGGTTTGTCAAATATAGGCTGGAATTTTGGCTGTCGCCAAATAACTAAAAGTACTGCTAACATGAGAATAATATTAGTTAACAGTGAGCAAAATCCCCAAATAGGAAGGTTTTTTATAGGAGTGGACACAACTAAACTAATTCAAAATTCATCTATCTATCTTGCCAATTATCTATTGCTGTTAGCAGGAGCGATCGCCTCCCCAGAAGTTATTTTCCTAGTAGTGGCTAGCCCTACCAACAACATATCTGACAGACTAAGCCAATTTACTCAGAAACTTTGATACCATCACCGAATTCTGAATTATATGCTTCTTCTCCATGTTCGTTAATATCCAGACCTTGATATTCTGATTCTTCTTTAACTCTCAAGCCAATTGTAGCATCAATAACCTTGAGAATGATCCAAGTACCAGCACCAGCGATTATATAAGAAATAGCAATTGCTCCTAGTTGAACTAATAATTCACTTGGGTTTCCTTTGAGTAAACCGTCTTTACCCCCTGCATTAACTTCAGTAGTAGCAAAAATCGCCGTCAGAATTGCTCCTGTAGTTCCCCCAACACCGTGAACTGGATAGGTATCTAAAGCATCGTCAACTTGTAATTTATGCTTTAAACTTACAGCAAAAAAGCATACAGTTGAAGTCACTGCACCAATCAAAATTGACGCCAATGGTGTGACAAACCCAGCTGCTGGTGTGATTCCCACTAAACCAGCTACAGCACCAGTAGCAGCACCTACTGCGGTGGGTTTCCCACGTAAGGTTGCTTCTAAAATCAGCCAAATCAAAGCCGCCGCCGCAGTAGCAGCATTTGTAGCCACAAATGCTGTTGTGGCTACGTTAGTGATCAATTTACCTGATGTAGCACCTGCAACAGATAAAGCGCTACCAGCATTAAACCCAAACCAACCAAACCAGAGTAGGCCAGCGCCCAATAAAATAAAGGGGACGTTATGGGGTGGGCTAAGACGATCAGGATGAGTTTTCCGTGGACCTAGAACCAGCGCTGCTACGAGTGCAGAAACGCCAGAACTAATATGCACAACTGTACCACCGGCGAAGTCGAGAGCACCCCAACCACCAAACAGACCTAGTAATCCACCTTTCGCCCATACCATATGAGCTAGGGGTGTATAAATAAATGTTGACCATAGGAGGACAAATAAGCAATAGGCGCGAAAACTCACCCGTTCTACAATGGCTCCCGAAATCAAAGCGGGTGTGATGATGGCGAACATTGCTTGATAAACCATGTATGCTTGGTGGGGAATGGTATTCGCATAGGAACCCATATCAGCATATTTTGGATCTGCTGCTTTGAGGGCGTTCTCATAAGCCATATGAGGTAAGTAGCCATCCACTTCTAATCCCACATGATTCCCAAACAGCCAATCTATTCCCCCAATAATGGGGTTACCTTCTGAGAAGGCTAGACTGTAACCCCAGAGTACCCAGGTTACTCCCACGATCGCCATGACGACAAAGCTCATCATTAAAGTGTTGAGCATATTGCGCGATCGCACAAATCCACCATAAAAGAAAGCTAGTCCTGGAGTCATCAGCAAGACAAGGGCTGATGAAATTAGCATAAATGCTGTATCCCCAGTATCAGCTTTTGGTGAAGTAGCCGCTGCTTGAGCAAATGCACTATCCATCAGTGGACTAGTAGCGAATAGCAGAACCAGAACTCCAATTATGAAAAATTTCTTCAGCACTAGTTTATTTTCTCCCATGCACCAATATCTTCCTCATCTAAGAACATTCCGTAATTCTCGATGTTTTTCTGTCTTTAAGGATACGTTATTCCTCTATCTAGGGAACGTTAAGAAAAATATAACCTCATCTGGAGGTCAATAGCAAAATTTTGGTAAAACATAGCAAAAATATATCAAAGAAAATACTTTTGATATTTAAAGCTAGTTATTTAAAGATTTTACTAAAAGTGACAATTTATTTTTTTGAACCTTGTTGATTTTCCTCAACTGAACTTACAGATGAGGCGAGCATAGACTGTGATTCTGGTAGCGAATCTAACTCACGTAGTGGAATTAACATTCCATAATCTAAATTCTTTAAACGGGAACCAACAAGTCGTTCATAATTAGAAACAATAGCTAAAAATACTCCTGCTAAAATAACCACAGGTAATGGTAAAGTAAAAGCCTGAAACCAGTCAAACAATTCTACCAAAATGAATAAGAGCAAAGAACAGCATAGCCAAAATACCATGTTTTTATCCTCTGTATATAAAACAACACTGAAATAATACAGGAAACAGCCTCTATATCTATACAAAGACTAAAATAACAAAGTTATGGTTAATCTGACAGAAAAACCTATTTTATATACTTTCCTCGACTGAGGAGCAGAGCCGTAGCGTCTTCAGCAGAAAGTGGTTTATAAAACAAGTATCCTTGGACATCGTCGCATTTAATAGACCTCAAGAAATCCAATTCTTCAGGTTTTTCCACACCTTCAGCAATCACTTTTAAACCTAAATCTCGCCCAAGTTCAACTATCATGGTAATAATAGAAGCTATTCTACTATCTGTAGTCAACTTTTGGATAAAGGACTTATCGATTTTGAGATTGTGCATCAATGGTAATGTATGTAATCTGCTGAGAGAAGATGCTTCAACGCCAAAGTCATCAATAGAAAAAGATATCCCTAGCTGTATTAGTTCTCTCACCAACTTTTGCGTAAAATCAAGGTCTTTAATCGCACTTGTCTCTGTAATTTCCAATTCTAAGAACTGCGCTTCCAGTTGTGTCTCCTTTAAAATGTTATCAATTATTTCCAATAAATTACCTTGACAGAACTGTTTCAGAGAAAGGTTAACAGCAATAGTTATCTTGGGGAGTCCCTGTAATTGCCATATTTTATTTTGATTACAAGCTTCTCGGATCACCCATTCACCAATAGGAATAATTAATCCGCTGCGTTCAGCTAAGGGGATAAAAACCTCTGGCGATATGAGACCCATTTCTGGATGGTGCCAGCGTAATAAAGCCTCCATACCCGTAATTTCTTCCGTAATAATATTGACGCGAGGTTGATAGAAAATCACTAATTCTTTCCGTTCTAGTGCGTGACGTAAGCTCTTCTCTAGAATCAATAGTTCAGCATTTCCAGTCTGAATAGAGTCATTATAAAATTGATAGGTATTTCTGCCATTATCCTTAGCATAAAATAAAGCGGTATCCGCATGTTTAATTAAAGTTTCTGCATCAGGACTGTACTCATTCAATAAGGCAATACCAAGACTAGCACTGACATAAAGTTCATGTCCTTGGAGATGAAAACTTGCTTCTAAAGATGCTAGAATTTTTTTTGCTAAATGCTCTGTATCTTCAGGATTCTTAATTTGAGTCAGGAGAATAGTAAACTCATCTCCCCCCCAACGAGCAATCACATCTCCATCTCTGATGGATGCTGCCAGTCTTTGGGCGACATTTTGTAATAATTCATCCCCTATTGTATGTCCTAGAATATCATTGATTACTTTGAAGCGGTCTAAATCTAGAAACAGCACAGCTAGGCTTTTTTGTTGCTCGACTGCTTGATGGATAGACTTAGCGAGTATATCATTCAAATACCAGCGATTAGGCAACCCAGTTAGGGAGTCATGCATAGCTTGGTAGCGAATTCTTTCCTCCACTTGATGACGTTGACGAGCACCACTAATGCTAGCAGACATCGTTAACAGGCTCGATTCTTCATGTTTCGACCAACGCCGCTCTAAACTACAGTCAGTTATGCCAAAGTAACCCCAGAACTCTTCCTCTAGCAATAGGGGGACAAACAGCAAAGAGCGAATGTGGAATCGATTCAGCAAGTCCTGTTCTAAAGCCGGAAATTCTGGAGTGATGCCACTAATCAACTTACCACTTGAGAGTATTTTGTACCAACGTTCTATTCCACAAGATCCATAAGACCGATTTTGCCAATACTCACGTACTGGTTCGATAGTTGAGCGGTTCCACTCAAACTGAAGGCTAACAACTATTTCTCCCGTAGTTGGATGTGGATGGTTCTGGAAGAAATATACATGATCTACATTAGCCGCTTCCCCTAAAGTAGCCAGGACTCGCTTCACAGCTTTCTCGAAGTCCATTTCTACTAGCAAATAATTAGCGGCTTCAGCCACAGCCTGTAATAAGCGATCTCGATCTTTTAGCTCGGCTTCTGCTTGTTTTTGTTCAGTAATATCTCTAATAATAAAAGTTCTAATTAAATCGCTTTCGGGTAAATAATGAACGGATTGCTCAAAAATTTCTCTCCCTACTGTAATTTCTCGAACAAAGGAATTGTCCTGTAAATTCTGCACTGATTGTAGTAACTGTGCTAGAACCGGGTGATTTTGTCCAGTTAGTCGAATATTAGAAAATTTCAGAGCAGCGGCTGGATTAAGATATGTGACTTGTCCATCTAAATCCATCTCCACAATGGGATTAGGAATTAACTCTGGGAAAGAAGCAAGACGAGTTAACGCAGCTTCACCAGCTCCTTCAGCATTCCCATCGCGGACAATTAATGTGTCAACCGGATTAATTGAACCACCTTGTTCGGCAATAAATTCCGATAGGTCTTCAACATCACAAGATTCCGAAAAAGCTTCCTCTGATAGGTTGGATATTGTATAATACTTAGCTTGCGCTTTATGATTACCAAAAGCAACAACATCTCCATGCTGTAAGTGATGAGAGAAGCATTTACTCCCATTCACAAATAAACCGTTAGTACTTCTTTTACCCTTAAAGTTACCGTCTATAATCCGAAAGGCATATTGGTCAGTGTTAGGAATAGTAACCCGCAACAAAATGGCATGTTGCCTAGATACAGACCTCGATTGTAGCACAATAGCATTCCTGGAATCCCTCCCTAGAGAATAAGTCGTTTCCAACAGGGGAATGGTTCGCTGTCCTTTGAGGTCTTGGACGACCAATAAGTGGCGTATTTTTTCCCGTTCCTCCTCCTGATTTTGTGACATACCTCTCCCTTCAATTCTCTCGGTGATTTCTAGTCATTATCTAACAAAAAAGATACAGTAGAGTCCAGTAGTCACGGATTTGTCACTTATTTCTTTAATGTCTAGTAATCAAAATAAAATTCCATATCTATAATGTAAAAATCTAAATGTATAGACTTAAATTCCATATCACTAGGAATCGATATCCATGATGAATGTTGAAACATCTTCTCCGCAACTAACTGCTTAGCTGATCCTGTGTAAAAAACTCGCTTGAGGTCTACCTGTTACCGTGTTACAAATAACACTTTGTATCATAAAAGCATTAATATTCTAATTTATATACTACCAAATTGACAATCACCAACACTAAAAATAATTATATACATAATAAAATCGGAATTTTGCCGAATGCCAGATAACTCTAGTTAAAGTTTACTCAATAACTACCAGACGGCTGAGGGGCTAACGAGTAGGGGCGAGAAAGACTAATTAAGTCAGCTAATATTCAGTAAATTAACCACATAATTACTCATCTATTACTTGTGTTAAGATTATTTAATCTCCAAGTATCCACTCACCTCCCTATCCCTCATACTCCTCAGCCATCCTTTATACCTTATGGGAAATACGGTTTGCAGAAGAATCGCGCAAATAAATCCTGAGTAAGCGTAGCCAACGCATCCAAGTCTTAGCTGGTTCTTCAAAGAAGGTGAAAATATCCCCAAAACCCTGATTTGGTTTTTGGTGGTGGAGCCAGTGTTGCTCAGGGGTTGTGACGAAAAGGTACTGACAAATGAATACCACGAGTTGAGGAGTTTTCCAGCCTAAAGCTGTGATGTGCCTCCACCACACATGAAACTGACCGAGCAATAAACCACAAACTACGCCAAGAGGAGAAAAAGACCACAAGAATACTGCTACGAGTAGATAAGGTAGTGCTCCTAAGATACCGTCCAAAAGTACTTGATAATTCAAGGTAAGGATAGCATAGTGTCGGAAGTCCTTCTTCCAAGAGTGATGTGTTGTGAGATGGAGGCTACCAAAAACATGCTCAGGTACATGATAGACAAAGGTTGACAGAAAATCACCAAAAAATAATAGTAGCCAGGCAACTACAATAGCCTCAATCATTGGTACTCCTTAAGTGTGCTACAAACATTACAAAAAAAACGATATCAAAATTTATGCTTACTGAAGTTATGATACAGTTAAGCACTCTCCTTAATATTCGCATGATATTCCTACTGAAAGTTACTTGATCAAGTAGCATAAAAATTTGTTACTTTTTCGGTGGGAATAAAATTATTCCTATGGTATACACGCTTATCGTGTAAGTAGACCATAATGAATAATTTTAATTAGGTAACAATTGTAATCGTCCTTGAGAATAAATTCCTAGTAATTTAGCTAAAGTCTACTGTAAAGTTAATTGAGCCACTGAGTTGGTCTATTTCCGAGTAAACTTCAGCTTTAGTCCAGAATTATCTGAAATCCGATAGATAAACCGTATTTCATCATCCTCCGGTCAACTCTACCACAATTCGTAAACTTTACATTCCGTTAAATTTGATCTCAGCTAAGATTGTGAAGTATTATTACAAACTTTGGCAAAATATTGGGGAATTTACCTCTTATTTGCAAGACAGCTTTAACGTAGAACCTATGAGGAAGAAATTGGGGATGTGTTAAATGAGCATTAATGATAATATCCAAAATTATCGCGTTGTCTGTACGCTGACATTTGGTGATATTTACGGTCAAATAATCGCCTGGTTAATTACAGTTACCTTAAGCTTGGCTTCAGCTTTAGCTTTGATGGGAGCTAGGCGTCCTATTTATGCTTTAGCGACTGTGGGTTTGATTGTTGTGTTGACATTACCTTTTTTGCTATTCGCTTTTGTGACCACTTTATTAAATCATATTGAACTAGCAGCGATACAGCCAGGCAGTAAAACTGAAGCTATACCTGGTAATATTTCCCAACAACGACCTGTAAATACAGTTAGCTGAGAATTAGGGTGTAGAGTGTAGGCTACACCCTGCTTAATCTATTTGTAACTGGTTGTAACTGGGAAAATATATGCTGGAACATGATGTGATTATTGTTGGGGGTGGTTTGGCTGGATGTCGAGCTGCTGTGGAAATAGCGCGAACTGATGCTAATCTAAATGTAGCAGTGATTGCCAAAACTCACCCAATTCGTTCTCATTCGGTAGCTGCTCAAGGTGGTATGGCGGCGTCATTAAAAAATGTTGACCCTGAAGATAGTTGGACAGCACATGCTTTCGATACTGTCAAAGGTGCTGATTATTTAGCGGACCAAGATGCTGTAGCAATTCTAACTCAAGAAGCACCTGATGTAGTGATCGATTTGGAACATATGGGGGTTTTGTTTTCCCGTCTTGCGGATGGTCGCATCGCTCAACGGGCTTTTGGCGGACATTCACATCATCGTACTTGTTATGCTGCTGATAAAACTGGTCATGCAATTTTGCATGAGTTGGTTAATAACCTGCGGCGTTATGGGATTCAGGTTTATGAAGAATGGTATGTTATGCGCCTGATTTTGGAGGATGGTCAAGCTAAAGGTGTTGTCATGTTCCATCTTTTAGATAGCCATATCGCAGTAGTGAGAGCAAAAGCAGTCATGTTTGCTACGGGAGGCTACGGTCGGGTTTATAATACTACTTCTAATGATTATGCTTCTACAGGTGATGGTTTAGCAATGACGGCGATCGCTGGTTTGCCTTTAGAAGATATGGAATTTGTCCAATTTCATCCTACTGGTCTTTATCCTGCGGGGGTGTTAATTTCGGAAGCAGTCCGAGGAGAGGGAGCTTATTTGATTAACTCTGATGGCGATCGCTTTATGGCTAATTATGCTCCCAGTCGGATGGAACTAGCACCAAGAGATATTACCTCACGAGCGATCGCGTCAGAAATCCGCGCTGGTCGGGGAATTGATCCTGATGGTAGTCCGGGGGGAGCCTTTGTCTATTTGGACTTGCGCCATATGGGTAAAGAAAAAATCATGAGTCGTGTACCTTTCTGTTGGGAGGAAGCCCACCGTCTTGTAGGTATAGATGCTGTCACCGAACCCATGCCAGTACGCCCTACTATACATTACTGTATGGGTGGTATTCCTGTGGACTTAAATGGTCAAGTTCGTAGCTATGGGAATAATTTAGTCGATGGCTTCTTTGCGGCTGGAGAAACTGCTTGTGTTTCTGTACATGGTGCTAATCGGCTGGGGAGCAACTCATTGTTAGAGTGCGTAGTTTATGGGCGGAGAACTGGAGCGACCATAGCGCAATACGTGCAAAATAGGGAATTACCCGCTGTGAATGAGCAAGAATATCTTCAAGCAGCAGAGCAACAAATTCAAACTTTGCTAGAGCAATCGGGAAAATTGCGGATCAATCAAATCCGTCAAGCCTTTCAAGATTGTATGACTGAATATTGTGGTGTTTTCCGAACTGAGAAATTAATGCGTCAGGGTCTGGAGAAAATCACAGAACTACAACAGCAGTATTCCCAAGTTTATTTGGATGACAAAGGAAATTGCTGGAACACTGAGCTAGTGGAAGCCTTAGAACTACATAGTTTAATGGTAGTGGGACAAACTATACTCGCCTCAGCCTTAAATCGCCAAGAAAGTCGGGGAGCGCACTTTCGGGAAGATTTTTCCCAAAGAGATGATAGCAACTTCTTAAAACACACAATGGCTTATTATTCACCATCAGGAATTGATATTAAGTTTCGTCCAGTAGTCATTACGATGTTTCCACCACAGGAACGGAAATATTAATTAATTAGGGTGTAGGGTGTGGAGTGTGGGGTGTAGGGTTTATTGGATTTTTTCTAGTTCATTCATGCTTCTGACAATTTTTGTAACTAAGTTCCTCGGACTAAACCTGATAGATTCAGCCAGGATTCTGTTTTTAATTCCAGGAATAACCACAGTTTGATTGCGCATCAACCCTTGATAACCAATTTTAGCCACAGTCTTGGTATCCATCATTTTTTTTACGTCAGGAATTTGGAAATTTCCCATCAAAGATGCTTGGTGAAACTCACTGGCTGTAGGACCTGGACAAAGGACTGTGACTGTAACACCTGTACCCTCTAATTCATTGGCGATCGCCTCTGAAAATGATAACACATAAGCTTTAGTAGCAGCATAAACAGCCATCAGAGGACCGGGTTGAAAAGCAGCAGCAGAGGCTACGTTAAGAATTTTTCCATAGCCTCTATCTACCATTTCTCGGAGAAACAACTTAGTTAAATGAGTCAGACTGACTAAATTAACTTGTAACATTTGCAACTCTTTATTCAGGTCAGTTTCTGCAAAAGTACCATGAGTCCCGAATCCAGCATTATTTACTAGTATATCAACTTGAATATTGGCTTGTTGTAACTCTAGAAAAATTTCTTCTGGGGATGTGGATATAGATAAATCTTTAACTATAGCCTTGACAGAAACATTAAATTTCCTGGGAAATTCATCGAGCACTTCTGCAAGTTTTTCAGTATTTTTATCTACTAGTACAAGGTCGTGATTATTGACAGCAAAAATATAGGCTAATTCATAGCCAATACCATAAGCTGCCCCTGTAACAAGAGCTGTTTTTTTAGTGGACATCTCAGTTATTTGTTTCGTATGAAACAGTGGTAAATGAATTTTAGCAAAATCAATCATTGCATCCCTCAGCTAACTTATAGAATCATCACAAAGGCAAAAACTGTATTCCTTGATTCAACTCACTCAAATAATTGATGATTTTGGGGATAGTTAATGATTGAGAGTCGATAATTTGGCTCACTATTGGTCTAAATTATCCGAAATCCCCAAAAATCGGAATCTTGCTGATTAACGCTAATAGAGACTGTATTAAAGAGCGAGGTAACATAGGGTATGTTTAAGCTAATTTTGCTTTTGGTTCCATACCTGATCGTTTTAACTGCATTTACAGCCTAAAAAAGGCTAATATTTTAGACGAACCTTGTTTTTTCACGGTTTTGTACCAGATAACTCAGAGTGCGGTTCACTGCATAAATCCTTATTGTCAACGTCCTTATCCCCAACCCTGGGGAAACAAGTTTTGTAGCAGTTGTGGTACATCACTACATCTGTTAGAGCGTTATTTCCCGCTAATGCCTTTAGGGTCAGGGGGATTTGCTCAAATATACACAGTTTGGGACGAAAAGACTCAGACCGAGAAAGTTCTTAAGGTACTCGTGGAAGATTCGCCTAAAGCGCTGGAACTATTTACGCAAGAAGCAGCTGTTTTAAGTAGTCTCCATCATTCAGGAACTCCTAGAGTCGATGCTGATGGCTTTTTTCAAATCAATCTGGTTAATCCTAAACCTCGCCAATTAGCTTGTTTGGTGATGGAAAAAATCAATGGTAAGACTTTAGAAGAAATATCTAAAGGTTATCCTCATGGTTGTCCAGAAGATTTGGTGTTAAATTGGTTCGCCCAAGCGATAAAAATTCTGCAAGAATTGCACAGACGGCAAATCATTCATCGGGATATCAAACCTTCTAACTTAATGTTACGGATAGCTACATCTGGTTCGTCACAACAGATAGAACAATTGGTGTTGATCGATTTTGGTGGAGCCAAGCAATTTGCTGGTAAATTATTGTATTCCCACCCTACATCGACAAGACTATTTTCTTCTGGTTATAGTCCACCAGAACAAATTACTGGGAGTAACGTGGGACCAGCCGCTGATTTCTATGCCTTAGGGCGGACAATAATTGAACTCCTGACGGGTAAGTATCCACTAGATTTAGAAGACCCTCAAACTGGAGAATTAGCTTGGCGGAATCAGTGTCAGGTAAATCCGCAGTTAGCAGATTTGTTGGATGAAATGGTACAGACGAATGTGGAATTACGTCCCGCCCATGCAGCTAATATTCACAAGCGTCTAGCCAGAATCATCGCTGGTGCAAAACAACAGGGTTATATGAGCCAACTAATCGCTGATATAGTGCAAATTCCGGCGCAGCTTGGTCAAATTATCCTCAAAATCATTTCCTTCACTTTCACGACAATCTCTCAATTTTTCCTAGCCTGTATAGCTACCATTTGGGCGACTTGCTTGAGCTATATTTGTATGACAATTACCACACTGGTCGGTTTTTACATAGCTTATTATACCCAAACAGGTAAATATATTGCCGAATTGACATCAAGAGAGTTGAGACAACTCATACCCCTGTTTTCAGATAATGAAGGGATAGAAATCATCATATTTGCCTTTGCTGGTTTAGGAACAGCTTGGGGGATCACTTTATCTGGATGCTTTGGTCAGCAACGCAAGTTCCAAATGGCGACATTAATGGGAATAATTAGTTATAGTATAGGCTGGATTATCTGGCAATTCCCTAGACAAAACAGCTCTTCTTTAGGTGGGGGATTAATTATCTGGATTATAGTATCAGCATCCCTACTAACTCTGGGTTTAGGTGTACGCAGTCATAATTTAGTTTATGCATTTATCGCTGCTTCTGGTAGTGCTACTCTTTTGGTGAATTTAATCACTTCAAATTGGTTACAACCAGTTCCTAGTTTCTCTAGTATACTTAGCTCTATAGGCTTTTTTGGGTTGGTTAGCCTACTGATTAATTTTTCTTTAAGTATAACTTACTACTTAATTGTGCCTTGCTTACGTCGCTTGGGTTGGTATTAAACATTTACTGGATTAACTCTGGTCAGAGTTGGTCACAAATCTAGGAGATTTTACTGTGGAACGTCGTAAATTGTTGATGTTTTTCGGAGTTGGTGCTTTAGCAAATTCTCTTCCTGTCGCGATCGCTGCTTGTTCCTCTAAGTTAAATGCTGCGGAAACTGTAGAAATAGCGGACAAGGATGGTTTTTTTAAAATTGGAACTGTAGCTGAATTAGATAAAAAAGGGCAGATTTATCATGATAACTCCTCGGTTGGCAAAATTTTGATAGTCCGATCTGCGCCTAAATCTAAAACTCTAGTAGCAGTTGATCCCACCTGTACCCATCAAGGCTGTACAGTAAGTTGGGACAAAAGCAGTCAGGATTTTAGCTGTCCTTGTCATGGTGCTAGCTTTAATGCAGATGGACAAGCGATCGGAGGTCCAACCAAAAAACCACTCACAACCTATGAAGCGAAAATTGTCGGAGCTTCTGTTCTGGCGAGACAGGGTTAATGCTGACTCAAATTAAAGACTTAGCTCATAAATTAGCTCCCCGCTTGGTGGAAATTCGCCGTCACCTCCACTCACATCCAGAACTCAGCGGGGAGGAGTATCAAACCGCTGCTTTTGTCGCTGGTGTATTGTCTGCAAATGGGTTACATGTCCAAGAGGGAGTTGGCAAAACTGGTGTCATTGGCGAAATCCCAAGACATTACCAGAGCGATCGCGTATTGGCGATTCGGACTGATATGGATGCTTTACCCATTCAAGAACGTTCTGGCTTGGAATTTTCTTCGCGTACAGAAGGGGTAATGCACGCTTGTGGTCACGATGTCCACACCACAGTAGGGTTAGGGACAGCCATGATATTGTCCCAAATAGAGCCAGAAATAGGTGGGAAGGTGAGATTTTTATTTCAACCAGCTGAAGAGATAGCCCAAGGTGCTCACTGGATGGTAAATGATGGCGTGATGGACGATGTTTGTGCAATTTTAGGCTTACATGTTTTTCCATCTATTCCGGCTGGAACTATTGGTATTCGCTATGGCGCATTGACAGCAGCAGCAGACGATTTAGAAATTATCATTATTGGTGAATCTGGACATGGAGCACGTCCCCATGAAGCAACTGATGCAATTTGGATTGCGGCGCAAGTAATTACTGCTCTACAGCAAGCGATTAGTCGCACTCAAAATCCTCTACGTCCTGTGGTGTTGAGTATAGGACAAATAAATGGTGGGAGAGCAGCGAATGTGATCGCTGACAAAGTCCGGTTATTGGGAACAGTGCGATCGCTCCATCCAGAAACGCGTGCTCAATTACCTGTGTGGATTGAAAATATTGTCGCTCACGTTTGTCAGTCTTTTGGCGCTAAATATGTAGTTAATTATCGTCAGGGAGTACCTAGTGTCCAAAATGATTATGGGTTGACTCAATTATTACAATCTTCTGCAGAGGAAGCTTGGAGTAGCGATCGCGTGCAAATTTTACCAGAACCATCTTTGGGAGCGGAAGATTTTTCTGTCTATTTAGAAAAATCACCTGGTTCAATGTTTCGCTTAGGCGTAGGGTATAAAGATAGGGTTCTCAACCACCCTTTACACCATCCACAATTTGAAGTTGATGAATCTGCTATTATTACAGGAGTTGTAACTCTAGCATACGCTGCTTATAAATTCTGGTCTAATGGTTAGAACATTGACAAAAACAGTCACCTTTGAGGAGTTTATTCAGTGGTATCCCAATCAAGGAATCCTCTACGAACTACATGATGGAGTAATTGTGGAAATGGCACCACCAGTGGGAGACCATGAGGAAATAGTGGGATTTTTGGTAGGAGAATTTGTTTTAGAATATAAACGGCTCAAATCAGATTATTTCATTCCTAAAACAGCTTTTATCAAACCAGTTAAGCATCAATCAGCCTATTTACCGGATATACTGCTATTAAATCGCTCCAATCTCCACCAAGAACAGTTATGGAAAAAAGAGTCTACTATTACTCAAGCTGGAACAATAGCAATGGTTGTGGAAGTTGTTAGTACTAACTGGCGTGATGACTATCATAAAAAATTAGCTGATTATGAAGAGATGGGAATACCTGAATATTGGATTGTAGACTACGCTGCTTTAGGTGGTAGGTCATTTATTGGTAATCCCAAACAACCAACTCTATCAATTTACTCTTTGATTGAAGAGGAATACCAAGTGAGTCAATTCAGAGATAATGACCAGATCATATCTTCTGTTTTCCCAGAGTTAAGATTAACCGCTTCCCAAATCTTTCAAGCTGGTAATACGATTCTTTAACTCAACAGTTGCTATACTGTTTTTGTGAGTGTTTTTGTGAGTAGTGATTCCCCATATTCAGATTACCAATTATGACCCCACCAGTAGAAACTATAGATTCTTCCTTTTCCTCAGAAATAATAAATAACTGGTATTTATTAAGCGTTCGTTCTAAAAAAAGAGAAGTTTTTTTAAAATATTTAGACCTAGCTATTACCCAAAAACATCTAGAAGAAATTATTTTAGATATAAAAATTCCTCCAGATTCGGTATATCAAGATATAGTTTTAGTCAATACTAATAACTTCAAAGATGCTTATATTCGACTAAAAGAAGTTGAAGGATTTCAAAGCATAGAACGCAAACCATTACCCTCAGCCCAAGTAAATCGCATGTTGGGTAATGGTTAATTGATGGTTAATTGATCTTTGAGAGTATGTGCTGAGTTAAATTAACTCAGCACTGCGGGGAAATACTAAGCACTTACTTGAGTTTTCTTCCTAGCCATTTCTTGTTGAATTCTACTTTTAGCGGTTTTAAACTGTGTACACAATTCCTCTGCTTCGCTATTGGTCATATTGTTGCGGATTCCCGCAAACATAGTATTTTCCTCTTCACGCACATGGTCGTTAACTTCCTCCATTAATCGTCTGATAGCATTTTTGAATTCACTCGCAGAAGGATTCATCGACTTCAGTTGATCCAATAATACTTTCACATGGGCTTGTTCATCATACAATTCTTGCGTATTAGCTTGGCCATAAAAAGATCTGACTCTGGGATAGACCACTTCCTCTTCAGCAGCAGAATGAGCATTAAGGTCTTTATAAATCTGACCAAAGTACTCTTGAATTTTTTGAGTTTCGTTACAGTTCAACAATTCTGTAAATAGAGTATTCACCTTTTGGTGGTCCATCCGCAGGATATCTTGGATATTCATATCCTGTTGATTGGAACTTTGAGTGACAGCACTCCCAAAAACACCACTAATAGCAGCGATCGCATCTTGAACTCTCGTCCAGATTCCTTGATCTGCGTCAGCTCCAGTCAATTCCCTGACACCTAAAATTTCCAGAATTCCTTTGAGCTGTTCTTGATGAGCGCGGGTTTCAAAGTTAATTGTATTTAAGGGGGTAATAGCAGCCATAACATCAGCGCCTACCTTTTGTGCGGCTTTATGAATTGTCAATCCATTCATCACCTGTTGATGTTTTAACAATTCATGCTGAAACACTTTTTCATAGAAACTCAATTCGTTTCCCTGCATCAATTGACGAACTTTTTGCACCAATTGCTGTACAGTTTGCTCTGCTTCTCTTTGAATTCCATACTGGACTATGACAGTATCTAGAATACCAAGATTCTTTCTATCATCTTCAAGCATTCGGTGAAAAGTATTGGAAATGTCATTATCGGTAGATTCTCTCAAAAAAAGTTCCTCATTGTGGATGAGTAACTGTTGAATTAACTTAATATCCCCCAATTTTGCCGCAATAGCATCGCGTTTGGTGTCATCTAAAGTCACAACCATTCTGAACTCTCCTCAGAAAATCTTCTATTGATCGTCCCTACAACATTGACATAGGCTTTATCTGGATTCCATCTTTCTTTTGAGCGATTCCCTAATTAACTTATGGTAGACCCTTGATTAAATCATTAGTATCAATACCGCAGCCATATGCCTTTTTTACATCATGAGGGATCGTAGGATGACACCAAATTTGATTATTTCCTACAGTAGAATTAGTGATGAAAATTTGGGGATTTATATCCTCATCAATATATTTCCCATGCTTATAATCCTTGGGGACAAACAAGTAATTATCCTGTCCTCCTCCATCTACAAATAAGCCTAAGGTCAACATTAATTCCCGTAACCCTGTAACCTCGATTTTAGACTGACCATAAGAAGCTTCAGTGGCAAATAATTCGGCAAATGATACATAATTATCATCACCTTGCTTATCCCAAAAAATACCAATACCATTAATATCTGCACTACCTAAAATCCCATGACTTCCTAAATAAAAATCATTACCGCCACTTTCTTCAAACCAGCCAATACTCCAATCACGACCTTTACCTAAACTTTGGCTAGCTCTAACTTGATAGCGATCGCTCCCCGCATCATCTTGATAAATACCCACAGAAAAATGGGGTGTTCCACCCAAGCTATAAGCTCCAGTACGATGAATATCGTTCCCCGATTTATCGACTAGAAACCCTAAACTATACCAATAACCTGTTCCCTGACAAAAAATATCACATGAGTAGCGGTCATTCCCAGCTCCATCGATTAACATTCCTACACCTCCAGCCCAGCTATCGCCATCAATATCATCAGCGCGTCTACCATAACCAGCACCCTGGATAAAATGCACATGTCTACTAGCGCCGAAAGGTCCACCATTGGGATATTTGTCCTCCAGTCCCATATATTGGTCATTACCTGAACTATCTAAAAGTAAACCTAACCCCTTAGTAGAGCCAAAGCCTTGACCATATCCATACATAGAGTAGCGATCGCTCCCCTGATTATCCACTAATAATCCCGTACCAAAACTACCGCTCCCCTGTAAATTGTTTATTCCTGTATAAGTATCTGTTCCTTGAGCATCGTAAAGAATACCAGTACCAAATATACCAACACCTTGACTTGCGTATTGGGCTGAATAAACATCATTTCCCTTGATGTCCATGAGTATCCCATAACCAAAAACACCTGCTCCAAAGCTGGGAACTTTCTCCAATGAATTAACATAATGGTCATTACCAGCTAAATCTAAAATGACGCTGATCCCATGAGCCATATTTTGAGTCCCCGCACCTCCAGCATAGGTATCATCACCACTAGCATCGACAATCAGCAAGTAGTTATCTGGGGAATAGACTTGATTTCCTTGACCTCTAAGTAAAATCCGTCCTTGAGGTGTATTGATATTGTAGTTGTAATCTGCTTGCAATAGGCTCAAAGGTAACTGACTCAATTCCTTTTGTAGTGCTTGAGTCGCCGCTACAGCAATAATTCCACCCGTATTGAGTAAGTTAAAATTAATATTGTCTAGGAGAGATGCGAGCAAAAGTACTTGCTCAGGAGTTTCTGCTGCTTCCTCTTGTCCTACAATGTTAACTACATAGTTAAGTACATCTGTATAGGTTTTTTCTGGGTCTAATTGTAATTTTGTCAGCGATCGCTGTAATCCCAATTCTCGATAATGTAAAGCATCAGAAATGGCAAATAAAAACTCTGCTACCGCAGAACTTAGCTTTGCGGGTAAATTTTGGGATAGAGTATTTTGAAAGCTATCTATAGATTGTCCAGTTAATTTACTCAAAGATGCAAGCATTGCAGCATCCCCTAATTTTTCTACCTGTTTTTGGTATTTAACCAATAAATCGCCTTTAAGTTGAGGGGAAATACCTGCTTCATCAAGCATTCTGTAAGTACTGCTGGTAAGTTCCGCTAAATTGTCTCGGACAGCAAGTAAGTTTTTACTCAAAGTGCGAGTATATTCGCTAATTTTCCAAGGGTTATCAAAGAATACATCTAGCAACTTAATTCGATATTTGTCACCACTCCAAAGTGACATATCTGCTCGATCAAAATGTACATCTTCTGGTGTTATTTTAGCAGCAGTTAAAGCCTGTTTAAACAAGTCCGCTTGCTCTGGTAAGTAATCTAAAGTCGTAGCATTAACTTGTGGTAACGATAAGCTGAGTAAGCAAGTTAACAAAATCGTCAGGATGAACCGAGTTACTTTCCAGTAAAGTTTCATATAAATTAGGGCGTAGTGAATTTAATTACACCCTACACCCTACACCCTAAAGACTCCCGCGTATCAACACCAGTTTTGGAATTGACACCACTAGCTTTAGCACATAAGTTTTTGAGTTGCAATCCATCTAATACTGCATTTGTAAAATCAGCATTTGTAACATCTACATTATCAAATGATGAACGTAGTAACATAGCATCTTTCAATATAGCATCGCTTAAATTAGCCTGTTTAAATTTTGTTAAATAAGCAATACCTTCACTGAAGTCTATACCATGTAGATTTACATTTTCTAGCACAACACCATTCAATACGCCACCACGTAAGTCAGCATTGCTAAAATCAGCATTTTTAAATTTCACGTTGGTAAACTCGCGTCCAACTAAACTTTGACCGGAAAAGTCCTGATTCACCGGGTTATTCCCAATAGAACGCGTAATGCTGGAAGAACTCGCAGCTTCTGCTGGTAAGGAAACCGTGAAAAATATCAATGACAAGAGCAAGCAAGCTAGTATCTGTAAATATTTCATAACCTTTACTTAATAAATCTCAATAGTTTTGCTATTACTTATTTAACAATAGATTAGGATAGATGTTGAGGTGCGATTGCATAAGAAACTGTGACTAATCAAGAAAATCTCTCCCCTGCTTTGAGAAAAACTCCGTTACATAGAATAGGTGTAGAACTCAAAGCGAAATTTACCAGCTTTGGCGGTTGGGAAATGCCTGTACAATATACTGGTATTAGCTACGAACATGAAGCCGTCAGAAGTACCTGCGGGATGTTTGATATTTCCCACATGGGTAAATTCATCCTCCAAGGTAAAAATGTCATTGACCAACTCCAACGTTTAGTCCCTTCCGATTTGCAGCGATTACAACCAGGACTAGCTCAATACACAGTATTGCTCAACCCACAAGCTGGAATCATTGACGATATTATTATCTATCATCAAGGTGTAAATATTAATGATACTCAAAAGATATTAATTATTGTTAATGCATCTACAACAGATAAAGATCGAGCATGGTTATGGCAAAACTTGGATGGCGAGCAAGTACAATTTCAAGATATATCCAGAGATAAAGTCTTAATTGCTGTTCAAGGTCCAACATCTATAAGTCATCTCCAACCCTTTGTCACAGGGGACTTAAAATCGATTAAAGCCTTTGGTCATTTAGAAACGACTATCTTAGGAAAACCAGCTTTCTTAGCTCGTACCGGCTACACTGGCGAGGATGGGTTTGAAGTTTTGTTGGATGAGTCAGTAGCAATAGAATTTTGGCAAGGTCTATATAACGCTGGTGTAATCCCAGCAGGACTTGGGGCTAGAGATACCCTACGTTTAGAAGCTGCAATGGCGCTTTATGGACAAGATATTGACGATACGACTACTCCTTTAGAAGCAGGATTGGGATGGTTGGTTCATTTGGATAGTAAAGGCGATTTTAATGGGCGAGAGATTTTAGTTCAGCAAAAAATTGCTGGAGTCAAACGCCGACTTGTCGGTTTACGTATGCAAGGGCGAAATATTGCCCGACATGGCTACTCAGTGTTATCTTCTGGTGACATTATAGGCGAAGTGACTAGTGGCACTTTATCCCCGACACTGGGCTACCCTGTAGCGTTGGCTTATGTTCCGACTCAACTAGCAAACGTCGGACAAGAGCTAGAAGTGGAGATTCGTGGTAAATTTTACCCGACAAATGTAGTTAAACGCCCGTTCTATCGCTCAAAGCATCGACTTTAAGACATAAATTTCCTTGTTTTACCTATTTATCCGGTATAACTAGAACGGATGTTATGGTAACAATGTTTAAATTGATCTGCAAAATAATGTGCGAAAGGAATTGCTATGTCTTCTGAATATCCGCAGGATTTGAAATATCTAGATTCACATGAATACATTCGACTAGATGGTGATATCGCTACTATTGGGATTACAGCTTTTGCGATCGACCAATTAGGTGATGTGGTGTTTTTAGAGTTACCACGAGCTGGAGACTCTGTGGAAAAGGGAGAGTCTTTTGGCTCAATTGAATCGGTTAAGGCTGTGGAGGATCTGAAATCACCAGCTACAGGTGTAGTGGTTGAGAGCAATGAGGCTTTGATTGATTCTCCAGAACAAATTGCTGATGACCCCTATGGACAGGGATGGCTGATCAAATTGCGGATCGATGACCTCAACGACTTTGACGAAGCTTTGACAGCCGAGGAATACAGCGAACAAGTAGAAGGTGTTTAAATGTAATTAACTGAAGCTCTAAAGCTTCCTTTACCCACCAGTCGCACAGAATTCATTCTGACGGTCGGCGGAGTAGTTCTCTCTCCGCTCCTGGTTCCTAACATTAATTTGATTTAATTTGGATTGCTATAGCTTTTTCCTTTTTTATATTCTTCCAACTTATAAATGATTTCTTGACAATATCCCTCAGCTATTTGACGTTCATGTTCTTGTATAATTTCATCTCTTATGTGAGCCATTGGATTACGAAGTTTAGCAAGAAGCTGAAAACGAGCAGACCAATAACTTTTATCCTGATTGAGAATTTTGTCAAATAAATTCCAGTGGGATGAAATTATGGCATATAAATTCATTGGATAGGTAAAGTCTAGTAAGTTAGTTGAAGCGCGTCCTCCAAATGATTTCTTTTCATTTTCTTGAGATTTTCGACATTCATCAATCACGGTTTTTAATTTGGGACGGAATTTTTCTAATTGAGAAGGCCAATCTTGTCCATATTCCGTTTCCATAATTTCAGTAATTAGCGAACGAACCTTCCTTTCTGTATCTCTCCAAAGAGTCCACAAATCTCTTGAACGTTCTACTAATCTCAGATAATTCTCAAAATGGGGTGAAAATACTTGATAATATCCATTGTTATTAGGTTTTATAAGTCCATATCTAATAAATTTTTCTGCATCAAATTTGGTAGCTGTAATTACGGGTCCAAATAATATTTGAAGTAGTTTATCAAGAGAATCATCTTCTTTGAGAATATCTATTAAATTATCATAATATTTTAAAAACTCAGATGTGGATTCTTGCAAACTTTTTTCTAGGTCATACTCATGTGTATTTAACCATGAATTAGCTAATTCAAATGCTAAAGCTGATGCTAGATGAGGATGTCCCCCCGTGTTATCCCAAATAAACTGAAAACACTCATCAGTTACATCAAGACCAGTTTTTTGTAATTTGTTTAATAAATTTTTTAATTCTTCTTGGCTGAAACAGCGAACAGTTTCATCTTTAAAAATACCAGGAAGATTAGAAATATCAGATTGATTAGCGATTTCAGATAAATAACGTCTTGAAATTGTAACCAAACATATACTCCACTCTGGTTGATAAGCTAATTCTCTTAATGCTTGAAATCCTACACCATCTTCAAAAAGATAGCGTGCTTCATCAAATTCGTCAATCACTCCAATCACACGCCATTGAGAACGTTTGAGGCTTTTAAAAAATTTACGAACTTCAGATTGAAGGTCTAGCCACTGAAGATTTTTCTCAAGTAATGATTTTCCTTTCATAAATATAAATTCATCTTCTAAATTAGCATCATCCAAAGATTCCAAGGTCTGTTTCACTAATTCTCGAAATAATTCCTGATGATTTTTGACATCTGGAAGGTTAATTCTAAAGGTTAATATTTTATGCTCAGCGAGAATATTTTTAGGATAAATTAAAGTATGATAAACTAGACTGGATTTACCAATTCTAGGCGCACCAACAATAGCTAAGCAACCTGCTTGAGGAGAATTGAGAACTCGTTGTTTAATAGTTCTGATTTCGTCTTGGCGACCTATAAAATCATCACCGTAAACAATGTTACCGTTATTTGCAAAGGGATTATAAAAGTTATCTTGCATGGTCTTGACTTTATTTTTATTGATGTGCTAGTAACCATTCTTTAAATAAACCAACTTTAATTTTATAGAGAGAAATACCTTGTTTTTCTATTACTTCTCGTCCGACTAAATTATCTAAAATCTGATCTATAGGTTTTGAAGTTTGGGAATTAATAGCAGAGCGATCACAGTAATATTGAATACGTGAACCTTGCGCAATATCTCGTAAAATAGACAATGTATCTTCTTTACTAATATCGTCAATACTACTATCACCTGCGCTAATTAAATTATCGAATACAGAGTTATCAAGAGAATTATGTCCACCAATTAATGTTTCTTTTACAGTTTCAATATCTGCATCCGTTACATAAATAGCTTTTTTACGATTCATATACTCAACTAGTCTGTTGCAAAATATCTGAATATAATAAGGGCTGCCTGCGGTTAGTCTTAACAATAAATTAACAGCATCTCCTTTATAACGACTTTCATTTGTATCAGCAATACGAATTGGATCAATAATTAAACAACGGGCATCATCATCTGCTAAATAAGAAATACGCTGACTTTCTGCTACTTGAAATTCATTTGGAAAATGAGCAATAAACTGCGGCATTGTATCTTGTCCTACTAAAATTGCTCCAAAATGTCGTTTCTCCAGCAAAGCCTTCCACGATTTCATAAATGTATCTTGAATACGTCCTCGTATTATCTCACCATAAATATAAGAAAATTCATCTATCAAAAGCATTATCTTAGCGTCTTTATATACTTCTACTTTCTTCAAGCTTTTACGTAGATTAGTCATATAATCCTGAAATGTAAGTTGTGAATTTTGTTGAAGTTCATCTAATGTAGGACGTTTAACATCAATATCTGGATAACCTTGATCATTTAGGTCTTCAAAGGCATCTTCTATACATTGCATAATTCGATATAGAAAAGTACCTACTGAGAAATCATCTCCAATAATATCCCCAATACTGAAAGAAACAGGAATAATAGGTAATGCTAATTGTTGTTTTAAATGATATAGTACAGATGATTTACCTGCTCGCTTCTGTCCATATATCACTAAACTCTTGGCAGAAGAAGCATTACGAATTGAAGATAGTAAAACATTAATTAATTGGTCTCGTCCATAAAACATATTTTTATCTTCTACTGTACTACCTTGTGCATAAGTAGCATAAGGATTTTGTATTTCTTTAAACTCTGTGTTTGAATAAAGCTTAATAGATTGTGTATCCTCACTTCTTTTCTTTTCATCTCTACGAGTGATAAAGGATAGTTCATAGTATAATGTAAATACTTGTGATTCTTTTGCAACATCTGTAAGAATAACAGGAATTTGACAAGTAACTGATTGTCCCCCAGATAATGCTTCTGTAACATCAATATCTTTACTTTGAATAGCATATTCATTGTTAGGAGAAGGTTTAACATGAATTTTGATAGAACTAGCTGGACTTTTTCCGTTTTCATTTGTAATTGTAATTTGACACTTGATAATTGAGTGTTCATCAGGTGTGTAAGAATCAATAGATAGGCTAGTTTGCAGTTCATCAGGTTCAGCTACAACCTGAATTTCTTTAAAATGATCCTCAATTGTTTTTTCCAAAATCTTCAAATAAGGATGCAATAATTCAAGTGAATATTTAGTCGGTTCTTTTTCAATTTCATCTGCGATTTGATTAATTTGTTTTTTAATAACTGTTACTAGTCTCTCTCTTTCTGTATAAGTTTTTTGTTGAGTATAATCAAACATAAATCCTAAAACTTTATTGATATCATTAAGACGACGTTTATCCAAAGACCCTCTGATTTCGCGTATTTTCTGAGTAATAGATTGTATTTGAGTCATTTGGTACTCTAAGAGTCCTAAATTATTAGCTGAAGATTCTAATAAATTAAAATCTCTAATTATTTCATCATTTCGTCTATTTAAAATATCACGGGTTCGTCCCCACATCTCTGTAAATTTTTGGAAGTCGAGATTTGACTCACCTATCTCACCTAATATTTCATAACATAATAATTGAACATTCTTATATAGTTCTCTATCTCTATTAATAAGTGTTAATATAAATTCAGCAATTGGATTATTAAGAGATAAAATTAGGAGATATTCAACTATAGGACGGCCTCTACCTTTTCTGATCGCCTCCGTTAAACATTCTTCAGGTTTTGGTATATTTTCAGAAACTATTTCCTCCGATGATGTACTGTATAATAACATTAAAGAACGTGATAATCTTTCACTAAGCTTCCAATCCCATTTAGGAGCAATAGCAAATGCCTCCTGATAGTAGGATAAAATTACATCTTGAGGTTTTTGTTCTAACAGACAAGAATCTCCCATATCACCAGCATAATGTTGTAGGTAAAAACGAATTTTCTGTTGTTCTCCTTCTGACTCAAAATTAAGTAGTAACTTGGCAGCAGATAAGTTATGTTGCGCTCTTAGCCCCGGTCTCTTTCTACCAGCACCTTCAATTAAACCTTTTAGTTTTTTTAAATCTTCTTCAGAGAAATTACGACTCGCTATTTTGGCTTCATTGACTCCCTGGTATTCACAGCGATCTAAATAAAACTCAAGGAATTTACTAATATTAGTAGTACTTTCGTTTAATACATCTTGAACAATAAATATTTCTTCTAAACGAGCGTAAAATCCAGTTTTCTTTGCTTGGTGTAATGCTTCAATCCATTTTTTTGCAGTTATATTAGAAGGATTAATAGCTAAAAGACGAGAAAGAGTTTTTTCTGCTTCATCAAACATTTCTTCTTTTACTTGACAAACAGAAATTTGAGTTAAAATATTAGCTCTTTTTTTCAAATCATATTGAGGAGTTGATTTTAATGTATCATTTAATAGTTTTAGGGAACTTTGATACATTCTAGCGTGTTGATATGTATTTACTAATTGGTTATCAATACTTTTTTTATTTAATGATTTTGGTCTATATTCATTTAAAATTTTTATTGCTTCTTCATCCCTATTTTGCCTTGTAAGAAGTGCGGCTAGATCCTTAACAGCATTTTCGGCATTGTCATTATTTTTAATAGCCTGACGATATAATTTTTCCGCTTTGTTTAAATCTTTATCTATAATTTCAGCCCTTTTAGCCTGAGCATAATTACCTTTGCCTGTTGGTAATCCTCGTTCCTTATCTGCTTCACGATATTCTATTAAACAATTCTGAGCTAAAGTATTTTCAGGGTCTTTTTCAAGAGCTTTGCGAATTTCAACAATAGCCTGATTGTATTGTTTACGTTTAGCTAAAGTTTGGGCATAATTGATTAAACTATCAATTTCTTTCTGTTGTTTAATTTGATTTTCACGGTGTTTAGCTTGTTCTTGGGCTTCCTTTGATTCTCGTTCTTGTTGAAGATATGCCTGAGTCATTTCCATACCAAGATTAGATAGCTTTGATTTTAAAATATTTGATAATTTTTCAAGTTCTAAATTGTTTTTGATAAGAGTAGCTGTTAATTCTTGTGCCTCTTTATCTTGATTATACTTTTTAAGTGCAAATATAGCACTTTCAATTATTAAACGACTGTCATCTTCCTTACTATTTTCAATAGCTTTTTCAAAAAGAGCACTAAGTTGATTGATTATCCCTGATTGCAAAGCTAAATCAATAAATTTATACCAAACTGTAATATTTTCTGATGGTGAAGAAATTTTAAAATATTCATTTAGCGCATAACAGGCTTTAGCTTGATCAGATTTTAAAACTATGGCTGCTAAATTATACAGTACCCGACGATCTTTCGATTTAGAAATAGCTAATTCAAAGACTTCGACAGCTTTACGATTTTGTTTTTTTCGATAGTAAAGACAGCCTAAGTTAAATATAGAAGAAGTCAACTTAGGATATTTTTTAATGAGTTGTTCGCAACTTTCAATAGGCCGATTAAGTAGTTGAATATCTTGGTTTTTGATAGCATGATCATATTCGCTTTTTACTTTATCCCATGCGTGTAGCATATTCTTCTTTTCTGCTGAATAAATTAAAGATATGATTTCATGAGGTGTAGTAAAATCAGGTGGTAAAGGATCAAATTTTGCTTGTGTAATTCCCGTGTTAAAACGAGTATCTATTTCTACTAATTTAGTAATAACTTCAACAGAATATGTAGGATTATTATTACTTGTGGCAAGGTCTAACTCAGTTTTAAAGGCTGGTGAAGATGTTTGTATGACAGTATTTTTTTGTAGATTAGGGGGTATGGGCAAATCAGTAGATAATACAGTAGAAGTACCTGAACTTTGTAGATTTTGTGATATCTCAATGGGTAAATCCGTAATCTGCTTTGGGAAAATACAATCAATTGCTTCAGCAGATAAAGGCATTTTTCCGCCAGATGCTTGACGTAAAATAATACTCGTCTCTCGGATCTCGCTAAGAACACCAGAAAACTGATGACCTGTTCTGAGAATGACGGAAATTTCGATACCTATCCTAACACTATCCTGAATATCTTCTATGTTCATAAAACTTTAAATCTCTATTGATAAAACAGTGATTTTTAGAGGAAATCACTTGTATTATTAATCACTTGTTTAGTCTAACCCACATTACTTATTACAGTATACACGAAAGTAGCATTTCAATACATTTTGAACGCGTTTCTGGGAATGTATTCTGTTTTGAGGGCTGACTCAGTAGCTACAGTTGTTATTGCTCTTGTTCTGTTACTTGATACTAAAACTTAAAAGCCATATATAGCAGGGATTTTGCTCTTAACAGCACTTTTCGCACACTGCTACTCAACCGCTCAGAACACGGACACCCATTTTCCCCATTAATGATGATGTCAGCCGGATATAATCTGGAATGGATAGGGAATATGGGAGGAAGAGCGATCGCCCCGCAGGAAATCAATTATTAAATCTTGATTGATTAGGATTGTTGTGCTATGCTAAATTCAAGTGACGCACCTGTCAATAAGTGGCTATTTCTTGGTCATTCAATGATATAAGGCGATAATAGTAGTTAAGTGACATAAATTTGCTGCTACGCCTTCAAATAAACCAAGAGTGACACTGAGGATGGACGATGACGAATACAAATTCTTAGAGGAATGGGCATCTAAGGAATTTCTGACCGTACCTCAACTAACAAGAGTCATTGTCAAAAGAGCGATCGCCGAAACCAAACAAGCTAAACAGCAAAAATCAGCATGACAGATGGTGATATTAAATACTCCAAAGGCAAATTTGACCCAATAAATAAAACAAGGTACTGGCTACCAGCTGCATCTAAAGAGCGCTGCAAAAAGATAGGAAAAAAGAGGGGACTGCGATTAGTTGAGACAATTGATACCGAAGCCGAAGTTTTACCAATAATTTGTATTTTTGAGGGATATCCAGATGAATGAAGAAGTACTGACGATATCAGTTGTAGAACTAATCCCAATGCTGAGTGCGATCGCAGATAGGAACTGGGAGAAATTCAAGGAAATAGAAAAGGAATTTGTTGCCCAACATGGAATAGAGGAATGGGAAGACTTTTTTGCCTTTCGTCTCAAACCTGCATTAGATAAAGATTCTGATAGATGGCTTTTAATTCAGTGGTGTAATACAGGTATCAAGTCTGTTACAAAAATCACTTATGATGATAGCGCTGTGGCATAGTATAACAGCTTCAGGATCGCTCTACACTCGAACTGCATAGAAAGGTTTCCTCTTGGCGAAAACTTCGTTACGTTAGTGTCACAAAGTTTTCGCCAGCTAAAAATCCACTGTTTGGAACCCTTGCTGGAAAGGAGTTGAAAAATGGGTCTTGTAAAATGTCGAAAACTTCAGGACACTAACCAAAAGCAGCCTAACGATTTCATGGACGGGTATTGCCTTTAAGTCCAGATCCGACGCAAATTTAGTACAAACCCAGACAACACATCCTCTCCAGATAGTTCAGTGGGGTTTTTCAATATCTCCACTTCCTTTTCCTGCCGATAAATCTCCACCCGTCGATTTTGAGGATCAATCAACCAGCCTAATCTAGCGCCGTTGTCGATGTATTCTTGCATCTTTGTTTGCAAGGACTGGAGAGTGTCGGATGCGGATCTTAACTCCACCACAAAATCGGGGCAGATGTTGGCAAACGTTCCTGTTTGTTCAGGCGTTAATGCTTGCCAACGGTCTCGGCTCACCCAGGAGGCATCGGGTGAACGGGTCGCCCCATTGGGCAAAGTGAAGCCGGTAGAGGAATCAAAGGCTTTTCCGAGATATTCATGGTCTTCATACCAGTGATATAGTTGACCAGTCAGACTGCAGTTGCGCTCTCCAGTTTCCCAACCTGTTGGTGGATTCACAATCAAGTCTCCTGTGGCGGTTCTTTCTAGTCTCAAATCGCGATTTAATAGTGCCAGTGTTTCAAATTGGGCTTGAGTCACCTGCAATAAGAGGGCATCTGGCAGTTCGATGAAGAGTTTTTTTGATTGGGGTGGTGTCTGTACCATAGCCACATTCTGAAGGATAGTAATTTAGGCAAGGGTTTGACTTAGGAGTATGGGTAGATATATTATATACAACCCAAGAAACTAAAATAGATCGTGCTGGACATGAGCGTCAATTTATTAAGCTAATATACCAAAAGTCATGGAGAAAATATTACTTTGATAATATGTTTACACTATCTTATATTTGTAAACTAAAAATATGTTTAGTAAAAATTTTGTAGGGATAATTATGAAAAACTTAAGCATGAAACTTCTAATTGCTTTACCCATTGCAATTTCTTTAGTGCTACCAATTGCATCCATAAACGGAATTGATTCACATGGTTTCAAACTTATGTCTGTCAATGCTGACGAGCCTCATCATGATGATCGTCATGTCGATGATAAACATAGAGAAGATCATCATCGAGTATGGGTTGAAGGGCATTGGGAAGGTATATTATTCTGGAAGCATTGGGTTCCTGGCCATTATCAATAATAGTCAAATTTCGTTTAAACTCAATATCTGTGAATGAATTTTCTATTGAATCTCTTCCAAGGAAGTATTGTAGAATTTTGTCAGAATGGCAGTTTCTATTAATTGCTCTCATCACACTAGAAATCAACGACTTGAGTTTACAATCTTTATTCAATAAAGGTTGAAAAAACTCTTATTCAAGTATAAATTTCTCAGTTTCTAGGACTTCATTTATTAGGTATTGTGATTAAGCGTAAGTGGAAGCGATGCCTTTGGCAGGCGCTTCGCTACCGCGCAGAGTGCTCCTTCAGGGACTTTTATTGAACTGAGTGAGATTAATGTCATTAGGCTTCCGCCAGTCGAAAATCAATGGTCGGCGGAGCAATCTAAAGCTCCGCATTTTGAAAAAACTTGTGTCAAGATAAAATATTGCAGAACATATTGCAATATATTAAATATTGGCACCTGGAGTATGAATTGTGGTAACATCCAAAACTGATTTTAAGTCTAACCAGCAGAATTCTCTGGGCAAAGGCGATCGCCATCTTGTTGATTTTGCCAAAAGACATATTGGACCAAAACCCAATGATATACAAGCGATGCTTGATGTATTAGGGTTTTCCAGCCTTGATGCATTGATAGACCAAACTGTTCCCTCAGCAATTCGTTTACAGGAATCATTACAATTACCAGAAGCACAAAGCGAATATGCAGCATTAGTCAAATTAAAACAAGTTGCTGCGAAGAACCAAGTTTATCGCTCATTCATTGGGATGGGTTATCACGACTGTATTACTCCCACTGTGATTGGGCGGAATATTTTAGAAAACCCAGGTTGGTACACTGCTTATACTCCCTATCAACCCGAAATTGCTCAGGGACGACTCGAAGCATTGTTAAATTTCCAAACCATGATTATCGACTTGACAGGTTTGGCGATCGCTAATGCTTCATTACTGGATGAAGCTACAGCAGCAGCCGAAGCGATGAGCTTGAGTTATCACCTATGTAAAAATAAGGCTAATAGTTATTTTGTCGCTGCTGATTGTCATCCCCAAACTATTGATGTCCTCAAAACCAGAGCAAAACCCTTGGGGATCAATATCATTGTGGGTAATCATCAAACATGGGATTTTAGCGAACCCCTATTCGGTGCTATTCTCCAATATCCTAGCAGTGATGGTGCTATTTACGACTACCGCGATTTTATTGCTAAATCCCATACGGTAGATGCATTAATCACAATAGTAGCTGACCCCCTGAGCTTAACTTTATTAACTCCACCAGGAGAATTAGGGGCTGATATTGCCGTTGGTAGTACCCAGCGGTTTGGGATTCCCTTAGGTTTTGGGGGACCACATGCTGCTTATTTTGCTACCAAGGAAGAATATAAACGCTTGGTTCCTGGGCGGATTGTTGGAGTCTCAAAAGATGCTCATGGTAGACCTGCTTTACGTCTGGCTTTGCAAACGCGTGAGCAACATATTCGCAGGGAAAAGGCGACGAGTAATATTTGTACAGCGCAGGTATTATTGGCGGTGATGGCTAGTATGTACGCTGTTTATCATGGACCAGATGGACTAAAAGCGATCGCCCAAACCATCCATAATTTAACTCAAATTCTCGCTATAGGAATTAAGCGCTTAGGTTACAGCATCAGTTATGAATATTTCTTTGATACCCTGCGGATTGAATTACCAACTAATAGTACTGACAATATAGGCTCAATTATCTCAGCTGCGGATGAGAGGAATATTAATCTCCGCATTTTCGAACAAACTGCTGTGGGAATTTCCTTAAATGAGACTACTACGGTAGATGACTTGATAGATATTTGGCAAGTTTTTGCGGGTAAGGATGAATTACCATTTACGGTAGAAGAGTTAGCCAATGAAAATACATCTCAAAATATATCTCAAAATATATCTTTGCTCCTTCAGCGTCAAACCGATTATTTGACTCATCCGATCTTTAACTCCCATCACTCTGAAACTGAGTTACTCCGCTATTTACACCAGCTAGAAGCAAAGGATTTATCTTTAACTACTTCGATGATTGCTTTGGGTTCTTGTACGATGAAGCTGAACGCTACATCCGAGATGGTTCCAGTTAGTTGGGCGGAATTTGCCAAGATTCATCCGTTTGCGCCTTTATCACAAACGAGAGGTTATCAAATCCTGTTTCAGCAACTTACAGCGTGGTTATCTGAAATTACAGGATTTTCCGGGGTATCTCTCCAACCAAATGCTGGTTCGCAAGGCGAATATACAGGACTTTTAGTGATTCGTCAGTATCATGAAAGTCGGGGAGAAGGACATCGCCATATCTGTTTGATTCCCCAATCAGCCCATGGAACTAACCCTGCTAGTGCGGTTATGTGTGGGATGAAGGTGGTGGTAGTGGCTTGTGATGCTGAGGGGAATGTTGATTTAGATGATTTAAAGGCGAAAGCTGCAAAATATAGTCATGAATTAGCAGCTTTGATGGTGACTTATCCTTCAACTCATGGAGTGTTTGAAGCAGCTATCCAGGAAATTTGTGCTGTCGTTCATGCTCATGGTGGACAGGTTTATTTAGATGGAGCAAATATGAATGCTCAGGTGGGGATTTGTCGTCCAGGAGATTTTGGCGCAGATGTCTGTCATTTGAATTTGCACAAAACTTTTTGTATTCCCCATGGTGGTGGTGGTCCTGGGATGGGTCCGATTGGTGTAGCTGGTCATCTTGTCCCTTTTCTCCCAGGACATGCTGTGATTAAAATTGGTTCTGAGCAAAGTATCGGCGCGATCGCTTCTGCTCCTTGGGGAAGTGCGAGTATTTTGGTAATTTCTTGGATGTATATCGCCATGATGGGGAATAGGGGATTACAGTTAGCTACCAAAGTCGCTATCCTCAACGCCAATTATATCGCCAAGCGGTTAGCAGCTTACTATCCGGTTTTATATCGCGGGGAAAATGGCTTAGTTGCTCATGAGTGTATTTTGGATTTGCGATCGCTGAAAAAATCTGCCAACATCGAAATTGATGATGTCGCCAAGCGTCTGATAGACTATGGTTTCCATCCGCCAACTGTCTCTTGGCCTGTCGGGGGGACGATGATGGTAGAACCAACTGAAAGCGAATCTAAACAGGAATTAGACCGTTTTTGTGACGCCCTAATTGCAATTCGGGCAGAAATCAGGGAAATTGAATTAGGTAAAGTAGATATTGAAGACAACCTTTTACATAACGCGCCTCACACAGTGGAAAGTTTGATGACAGCAGAATGGACGCATCCTTATTCCCGTGAGCAAGCTGCTTATCCTGCTCCTTGGACAAGAGAGTATAAATTCTGGCCTAGTGTCAGCAGAATAGACGCTGCTTTCGGTGACAGGAACTTTGTTTGTTCTTGTCTACCAATAGACGCCTACTAGTTTCTAATTCTAGTTTGTAACTGGAGCTTAGACTTGCGATCAAACGCATCACGATTATCTCGAAGCGTGATTTCATCCCCCGCGCCACTATCATAATGGGGGAGTTCACCAGTTACGCCATCCTCCCAAAGTAGATGTTTTAGATGTTTCACCTTGAGGCTTGACGCTATGGTGCTGGATTAATTCTTGATATTCTCTACTGCTCGCCCAGCGGTCAATTTCTTTAGCTCGGAGTACGGGAACTGGATGGGTTAATTCTGCTGTCCGAGCTATTTTCACCATCTCACCCAATTCAGTTTTGCTGATATTTTCATAAGCACGAGCTTGGTCAACAAAGGCATCCAAGTTGAGTTGGGGAGATAGGGTAGGAGAACCACCTGCTAATTTCATCAATACCGACATCACAACTCGCGGGTCTTGGGTAGCGAGTAAGGCGGCGCGATCGCAGGTAAATTCTGCGCAGCGTACCCATTCTAACAATTGTGTTTGAATTGCTTGAGCTACCACAGCACCAAAATTAGGTACAACTGACGCTGCTAAAACCAATACATTTACAGGTGTTAAATAAACACTATGATCACACTTGAGATGACCTAATTCATGGGCAATTACTGCTTGAATTTCTGCGGAAGTCAAGATTTCCAACAAGGAAGTATGTACCACAACAAAAGGCTGTTTACCTCGCATTGCGAACGTATAAGCATTAGGAGATGGATGTTGACGGACATATAACTGAGGAGGTTCAATATCCAAAGTTTTGCTCGCTTCTAACAACAACTGATATAAATCAGGCAATTGTTTTTCACCGACTAAAACACTAGAAGCAATATTTTCCACATAAAAGATTTGTTCAGCCATTGGACCTAAGCCATTCCTGACAATCATATCTAAACCTGGAATTTGCTTAAGAGTTTTGGTAGCTTCCAAGTCCAATGGATGGCGGAAGGAGTCAGCTTTTAGACCAATTAGTGAAGTTTTGAGTAATGACATGATAATTAATTTAAGTAAGAGGGAACAGGGAACGGGGAACAGGGAACAGTAAAATCTCCATAATTAAGGGATTTGTATAAGGATGTATTTTTTCTAGCGTTGCATATCACAAAAAAAATGTTTTTATTTCTTTTCATAAATAAATTTAATTGCTCTAGACACAAAACTCGGATAGGTTTTTCTTGCTGTTCCCCGTTCCCTGTTCCCTTTTATCATAAATAAAAAATAAATAGGGTGGGCATTACCCACCTATCTACTTAATGGGAAACCGACACAGGGGAATTACTATTATTAGGCAGTAACTCTACATCTGGGGATGGTGCGGCTACACGGAATATTTTTGCTCCCAATTGTTGTAACTTGAGGTCAAATCGATCATAACCACGGTCTAAGTGGTGTAAGCCTTGAATTGTTGTTTGTCCTTCTGCTGCGAGTCCAGCTAAAACTAAAGCTGCGGATGCTCGCAGGTCTGTACCTATGACTGGTGCTCCTGATAATATTGGGACTCCACGCACAAAAGCCGTATTACCTTTAACACGAATATCTGCTCCCAAACGATTTAGCTCAGAAGCATGACGGAGGCGATTTTCAAAAACAGATTCGTTAATTAGACTATCACCTTCTGCTAATGCCAAAAGCGCCATAAAAGGTGCTTGCATATCTGTGGGAAAGCCAGGATGGGGCAATGTCTCAATATCTATCGCCTTGAGTTTTTCTGCTCGGAGAATCCGCAAGCAGTCTGGTGCTTCCTCAATGATAGTTATCCCCATCTCTCGCATTTTGGCAATCACCGGAAATAAATGGTCAGGAGCTACTGGTGATAGAGTGAATTCTGAACGAGTAATTGCTCCAGCGACTAAAAATGTTCCCGTTTCAATCCGATCGGGAATAATTGTGTAGTCAATAGAATGTAACTGAGAAACTCCGACAATTGTGATTGTGCTTGTTCCAGCGCCATGAATTTGGGACCCCATCGCATTACAGAAATTAGCCAGATCGACTACTTCCGGCTCTCTAGCAGCATTTTCAATGATGGTTTCTCCATCCGCTAAGGTAGCTGCCATCATCAATGTTTCTGTCGCGCCCACACTGGGTGAATCTAAGTATATTTTAGCTCCTTGCAAACGACCATTGCGTCCTGGAACATAGGCGTTACAGATCCCATGCTCGATTTGCACTTCTGCTCCCATTGCTTGTAATCCCCGCACATGTAAATCGACAGGTCTAGCACCAATTGCACAACCTCCTGGTAGTGGCATTTGGGCTATTCCTAATCTGGCAAGGATCGGACCAATGGCAAAAAAACTGGCTCGGAGTTGGGTAACTAGTTCGTAGGGTGCTTTGGATGTGAGTATTTCACTGGCATTAATATCCAATATTTCCCCTGTATCACCATGTCTTTTTAAGATGATGCCTAAAGCTGACAAAACTTGGCTCATCCGCTCTACATCGGCTAATAAGGGAACATTGCGAATTCGACAATCTCCCGAACAAAGTAAAGCTCCAGCCATAATCACCAGTGCAGCATTTTTTGCACCACTAATTCTTACATGACCTTGCAATTGATGCCCACCCCAAACTTGCAAGACTGAGGAGTCTGCTTCCGGTAAGGACTTAGCATCTGGTAAGCTGCTAGAATAATTGATAAGCCTACCTCCAAAAAATACGTAATATTAAAGGCTTGAAGTTGGTTTTGATTCCACAATTATGGAAATTTCCTGAGGATAAAGCCAGGAATTTCTTGTTTTGGCTAATCAGCATATCTGGTTAAAGGATAGTCAGAATTATTTGAGATTTATGGCACAGCTTTATAATTAATCAACACCATTATTCCAAAATCCCAACTTTCTGGTTCCCAATTGGCAAGAATATGACTTTTTCACCACAGTCTGCGACTAGTGTACTGTGCTATGACAGCAACTACAACCTCGAAAAAAGCAGAGGTGTGCCGGAATTAGTACCTGAAAGTGCTAAAAAATCTGGATTGAGCCGATAGAACTGGTGTTTTCTACTTGGGTTTTGATTAATCCTCTAGCAGATGGGTTTCAGATTTTAGTTGACAAACCTGGTTATTTGAGAAATAATATATAGTTGCGAATTGAGTTGTGAATTGAAATACTTTTAGCGGAACTGGCGGAATTGGCAGACGCGCTAGATTCAGGTTCTAGTGCCGCAAGGCTTCCGGGTTCAAGTCCCGGGTTCCGCATAATTTGACTGGGAAATAGCGCCATGGTAATCACAGCGGTTACGCTTGCAGAAAATCGGACGGCGATCCATAACATCAGCTGGCAAACGTTTAAAGCAATGCTAGCAGATATGGGGGACAACCGGAGTTCTAGACTGGCTTACGACAATGGGGTAGTAGAAATTATGGCTCCACATATGCCACATGAAAGCTCTAATCGCTTGATTGATAATTTCGTTATTTTTATGTGTGAAGAATTGGGGTTAGAAGTGAGAAGTGCTGGTTCTTTGACTCTGACGCGGGATGATTTGCATAAAGGAGCAGAACCAGATAGCAGTTTCTATATCAAAAATGAGTCTTTGGTGAGAAATAAAATAGATATTGATTTGAATATCCTCCCACCACCAGATTTAGTCCTAGAAGTAGAATACTCATCACCTAAAATAGATAAGTTGTTTCTTTATGCTGCAATGGGTATTCCTGAATTTTGGCGCTACAATGGTAGTCTATTACGAGTTTATATCTTGCAAAATCAGCAATACTCAGAAGTCGAACTTAGTCAGATTTTTGCGCCAGTACCAGTTAAAGATATTCCCAGATTTATCCACCAAAGTCGAGAAATTGGACAAATATCAGTAAATCGGAATTTTCGTGCTTGGGTGAGGAAGGCGATCGCCCAACCATAAAACCATAAATAGCTGATTAACGTTTGCGTAATTCCTGAAATTTATAAGCAAATAAAGTCTCTTGCTTCAGGTCATTCAATTGGTGTGCCAATGAAGTTGCTTGGGCGTAAAAGTCTCTCGCTTTGGCATAATTCCCCATTTGTTCGTAGATTTGTGCAGAAATTGCCAAATATTTGAGTTTCTCATGAGGATTCTGCAAAAAATTCCCAATTGCTAACCGTTCGTCCAATAATTCCCTGACACGCTCATAGCGTTTTACCTGACTGTGAGCAGTAATTAAGCCGTCAATCGCCCGCAACTGATTAATTCTATCAAAATTAATTTTAGCCAATTGCATTGCAGCACCGTAAGCACCTATAGTGTTTTGATAGTCTTTTATTCCTAAATAAGCATCACCTAAATTATTTAAAGTATTGGCTTCACCAATAGAATCACCAGTTTGACGGCGGAAAATTAAGGATTTCTCGCATAATAGGACTGCTTGAGTATAGTCTGCTAATTTATTAGCTACCAGACAAAAATTACTTAAGGAAAGTCCCTGTCCTTCAATATTATTCACACTCCGCGCCACTACCAATGCGTCTTTAATTGTTTTTTCAGCAGCATTAAATTCCCCTTCTTGGAGCAATAAAGTAGCCAAATTATTCAAAGCAAAAATTTCAGTTTGGAAGTCTTGATTATCTCTGGCTATGCCTATGCGCCGACGCAGAGCATCATCAGCACCTTGTAAATTATTTAATTTTATATAAGCACTAGCGAGCAAGTCGTATGTTACTCCCTGCGATTTCATGTCCCCGATGGAGTGATACAGCTCGTTCGCCTGTAATCCTGTTTCCACCGCCTTATCAGCATGTCCCAAAGCAAACTGTTGTTCCCCTTGCTGTAATAGCTCATCCGCTTGCGCTCTAACAGGTTTAGTCTCAGGATTGTGGAAATAAGTAGGATGCTGAATTTGCTGGGTAATATCAAGGGCGATCGCCGCTGGAGACTCGAGTAACCCAATGAATAGTAGCAGAAAGAAATTAATCTTCATTTAAAATCTTCAACTAAGATAGATAGCACGGATATCTTGGGGTAGTTTATCTTCTAACATAAGATAACCTGTTTGCAGAGAATCTGCTACATCCAGTGGAGAAATTTTTTCCCCCTCTGCTTGCAGGTAAGCAGCAATGCGAGTTTCGCTCCAGTGGAAGGTTTGAGCCATTAAGATGATCAGTCGTGATATCGGTGGTAGTTGGTCTAACGCCTGTTCTACATAGCACCATAATGGGGGTGAAGTTGCCTGGAGAGAATAGTGGATCGCCTCAGTAGGAGGTAGCTTAATTTCATTGATACAGAAAGCCGTAATATTAATCAACCAATTTTGGAGATTTAAATTTTCTTGTCCTGTTTGGGGGTCAGTCAAGTTGAGTCCACCGAGTTCATAATAGACATGTCGCCAAGTGAGAGCAAAAAGATATTCTGCTTGTACAGGCGATCGCGCCGAATGTTGAATCAGGCTGTAGACTATGGGGCTATAACGACAAAAAATAGTTGTAAAGTATCTACCATCATCTGGATAACTCTGAAACAAGTTGAGCAGCTCTTGGTCGCTATGATGAAACAGCGATTGAACCAGTGGGTGATTAGCTTCGGGGAATTGGGGAATTTGCACAAGCGGAGGGAGTAAAAATGAGATAGTTAGTTACAATGTACTGGGGATAGGTTATGTAGAAGTTAATCGCATAATATCTTGGAATTGCTAAATCTGTAGCCCTCAGTTAGAATAACTGCATTATTGGGCAACAGCTAATGAGAAGATTCTGTGTTAGTCTTTAATCTTAAGTCCTGACCGACAATACTAGAAGCAGCCCCCTTATATTATTTTCGCTTTGTTCATGGTTATAGCAGCTATTTGGAAATCATTCCTGCTTAGTCCTTTGACATTAGGCTCATTTCTGCCTTCCTTACCCTTGGATAGCCTGTTTTCCACCCAAGGGATAATGATCATGTTACTTGCTGGGTATGCTGGTGCTATGTGGATGTTCCTTACCAGCGCTCCTAAAGTTTATACTGTCATGGTGTCGGACTTGGAGATTGCTCGACAGCTATACGCAGGATTATTGGATTTACCTGCAGCAGAAGTACCATTACACTATTATTATAATTATGAACAAACAATAGGTGCTACTGGAGTAGATCCACTATACATGTCCAGTAGTTCAAATTGGTCCAATCATAAGTTTATGAATAATGCCAATGATGGACTATGGTATCAATTAAAAAGAAATACACAGTTACATGTGATTACAGGTGCAAGTTTAGGCTTGAAAAATCAACAACGACATGTCTGTTTTGACCGAGACTGTTTAGAACTAATTTTAATGCGAGTAGAGACAAGAGGTTTAAAATTAAAAGTCCGTAATCAGCGACCTTTAAATTTTTTGGTTAAGGACTATGAAGGGCGTGTAATTGAAGTAGCTGAGGTAGTAAATTAGGTAGTAAATCTGTTGGTTGTTAGTTAACAGCTAACAGCCAACAGTCAATAACCGAGATTTGAGACTTTATTTGTGTTCAATTAGAGCGTGGTGAGAAAAAATAGCCTTCATTTTCAGATTAGTAAATTCTATAACTGTATTTATAAACTCCTGTTGTTCAGGATTTAAATCTATTACAGCCAGAGCATGATCAATATCATTATTAAAATGCAATTCATGTTGGAGCTGTGTGCGTTGATGTGAGTCTAATATTTGGCTGATTTCTTTGTTTCTTCTTTGACGCATAGCTTGTAATTTTTGGCGTTCCTGTGGTGTAAATCCAGGGTCAGGAAATGTCACAGTCTGGGCAATGGAATTATTGACTGAAGTAAAAATTGTAACTTGAGAACCAAGCAAGCTATTAGCTGTTGCTGTGGTAGTTCCCCAGGAGCAAAAACCAAAAATCATGCTAAACACAAAGACTAGTAGTCTTTTGGTGAACTTAATCTTCATCACAGTAATTACCTGTATAGCGGGAATTGGAAGTTATGAGTGTACAAGAGTTTCAGGACTGCGGGATGTTTAAGAAGCAAATCAAAACCGCCATACATTATATTCGAGGTAAGTAATAGAAGATAATGTTTTCTCTATGACTAAAATCAGAAATTGATAATAAAGAATAATATATCAGTCCTATTAGAATTACATTCTTTTATATATTGGCGATCGACGCTATCATCAAAGTCATTCCGTCACAGGTGATAATTATGAGCGAACAGATTTTAATTTCCCCAACAATTAGCACGGCGGTTGAAGATTCAGGGATTGATTTAGAGACTGCTTTTCAAGAGTCTCATATCCAAGAAATTTTGAACCAATTAGACCAAGAATTAGTTGGTTTAAAGTCAGTCAAGAACAAGATTAGGGAAATGGCTGCTTTGTTACTAGTTGATCGAGTGCGCAAAAGTCTTGGTTTAAATGCGGGAGCACCTAGTTTACATATGACATTTTTAGGTAACCCAGGTATGGGAAAAACTACTGTAGCAATGCGGATGGCAGAAATCCTCTATCGTTTGGAATATATTCGCAAAGAAAATGTGATGTTGGTCACCAGAGATGATTTGGTGGGACAGGGTATGGGACAAACTGCACCTAAAACTAGAGAAGTCTTAAATAACTCTCTAGGTGGAGTGTTGTTAATTGATGAAGCCTACACTTTATACCGTCCAGAGCATCCGGGAGATTTTGGTTTAGAAGCAATTGAAATTTTAATGCAGGTAATGGAAAATCAGCGTCATGATTTAGTAGTGATTTTAGCTGGTTATAAAGACCAGATGGAGCGATTTTTTCACAGTAATCCTGGCATGAATTCACGCATTGGAATACACATTGAATTTAACGATTACGGAGTTGATGATTTGATGATTATTGCCAAATCGATATTAGAATCCCAACACTATTCCTTTAGCCCTGATGCAGAAACAGCATTTATGGAGTATCTAATTCGGCGTAAGACCATGCCGCATTTTGCCAATGCTCGTAGTGTCCGTAACGCCATAGACAGAGCGAGATTGCGTCAAGCTAATCGGTTGTTGAGTAGTGGTAAGCGTTTAGCCAAACAAGATTTAATTACGATCGCAGCTGCTGATATTCTAGCTAGTCGGGTATTCAAGGAAGGAGTCCCCGATTGCTAAACTGAGTTTTAGGGTGTTTTCTACACCCTAAAACCTATAGCCTTTTCAACCTGTCAATTTCTTTTTGCAATTGGGCTATTTGTGCTTGAAGATTTGTTAGTTCATCATTAGTAGTTTCAACGCCAACATTTACGGCTCCCTTTTCTGGCGATCGCTGATAATTTCCTTGGCGAATTTGTTGGTATTCTTCTGAGCTAGCCCAATCTCTTAAATAGTGTAAGCGATCTACAGGGAAAGGATGAGTAAGCATCATACCTTGAGAACCGCTATACATGAGAAACTTATATACTTGATTCAGCCCATCATCGTCTAGAGCTTGGTACTTTTCCGACTGAGAAATAAATTCCTGTAAACTGCATTCATGGGTATATTTATGACAGCCACCAGAGACCTGCATCATCAATGACATGACTGGGTTGAGGTCATCCATAACTAACAGAGATGCCCGATCTGCGGATAATTCAGCCTTTCTTCGCCATTCAAAAAAAGCATAAATCAAAGCTTGACTTACGAAATTTCCGATACCAAAGGTCAACTCACCAATCACAGAGGCTGTACTCATTGCCCACATAGCCATTTGAATTAAAATAGTATGACCACATTTAATATGCCCTAATTCATGAGCTAGCATGGCTCGAATTTCAGTTTCACCCAGTAAGTCTAATATCCCCGTATTCATGACAATATAAGGATTCTCTTCCCCAAGGGCATAACTATTTACCTGAGGGTTTTGGGAAACAAACAGTGTTGGTTCTGGATAGATATCCAAATCCCGCACACACTCACGAAATATCTGGTAAACAGTGGAATATTGGCGCGGGCCGACTTGAATGGCATTACCCATTAGATAAACTAACTGTGGGCGTTCGTAGATAAATTCCACAAACTTACGAGCGATTAAATCAAATCCTGGCAAGCTGCGTAAAGCTTGTTCAGCTTGACGGTCTAGTGGGTGTCTAAAAGCTTCGCTGGAAATTCCGGTGTAAATTGGCATAAATTTGACAAAAAGGAGTCAATAAGGAGATAGATAGCTTTACTTCAATAACGATGTATTTGAGACATCTTGTTTCCTCTCTATTATCCCCTGTTCTGTAATTGAGGATGACAACATAATAGAAACAGGGCGGTAAAGGAAAAATTATTTTGTAAGGGATTGAAAGAGTGTGATTGAGGCAGAAGTTCATTTGTCACTACATAACTTTCTGAAAACTCAGGCGGGATTCCCGAACTGGCCTCATCACTTGACAATGGCAAGGTTGGTAGCTCGTGCTTTGCGTTTAGGACGTAGTGCCTTAATTCAAGTAGGGGCTGTTTGTAGTTATCAAGGAAGATATCGTACTAGCTTTGTTGCTTCAGCATTGATGTGGCATGGACCTGTAATTATTGTTGCACCGGAGGAAGTGCAGAACCGCTTGTTAAAGGTGGAAATTCCCCGATTACAGCAGTGGTTATCAGCGAATAAGCCGATCAGAACAGGGGTAGATTGGCCCAGTCAGGACTTTTCAGGATTATTCTTAACTTCTCCTGCTGCTTGGTTAAAAGGAGTATGGGGGGCTACAACTCAATTTCCGACAAATATTCCCACCATTATTGATGGAGTTGATGATTTAGAAGATTGGGTGCGTAACCATCTTACCCAAGACATTCACCCTAATGATTGGGAGCAACTGATGTTGGCTTGTCCCCAAGAAGTTGAAGTAATTCGCGAAGCTAGAATCCAACTAACACACCAACTATTTCAGCATCCAGCCAATCCTTATGACTGCTATCTGATCGGCGAATCGGAAATTGCTATCTTACAAAGGTTATATTTGGCTTTAGAGTTGAATTCTCTCCCGCCAGCTTGGCAAAATTTCTGGCAACAATTACCAAGTATGGGACAACAGTCTATAACTCCCATGTTACCTCCTTATCTTTTTTGGGGAACTGTATCTCGTCGCCAAGGTTTATTTTCTTTACACTATGCACCAATGGAGTTAAACAAGTTACTAGCTCCAATTTGGCAAAGGCAACCTGTAGTCCTGATCGGAGGTGCTTTAGAAGCAGAAACGGAGGCTGCAATATTCCGTCATCGGTTGGGTTTGGCAGATGTAACTTGCTTGAATTTTTCCTCTGATAGTCAAGGGGATGCGATTCAACTCTATGTACCATTGAAAATACCTCTACCCAATACACCAGAATTTCAAGCTGCTTTTATGCACAAGGTCCGAACCTTGCTTTGTCTAAGTGCAATTTCTCCCCAACTTACTTTGATCTTGATCGGAGATGTACCGCTAAAATCAAGAGTAGGGGCGATTCTGGCATCAGAGTTTGGTTCCCGCGTGCAGGTGGAAAAAACTTGTTTGGATGAAAATGGTATTTTGGTGAGTGGTTGGGAGTATTGGCGCGAGCATCAAACGGTTTTACCAGCACCTCGATTGTTAATTATTGCCACTCTCCCTCTACCATCTTTAGAAAATCCTTTGGTAGCTGGGAGGGTAGCTTATTACAAGCGATCGCACCAGGACTGGTTCCGGCTTTATTTGTTACCCTATGCTCTAAGTGAATTACAGCGGGCGATCGCTCCTGTTCGAGAGAACCAAGGTATTGTCGCTTTATTGGATGGTAGGGTAATTAACCGTAGTTACGGCGCACAAGTTTTTGCTGCTCTAGGTCCTTGCGCCAGACTAAACTACCTGGATGTGAGCCATTTTTCTCATCATGAGTTAGATAAATCAACTTAATATATGTTTAAACATAGGAGAGTGTCCCATGTTAACATTTACAATCTAAGTTGAATTTTGCAGGGGAAATTTGGAACTATGGGAGAAGCAAAACGCCGTAAATCTCAACTTAGCGAACCAACTAACCAAGAAACTCGGATTTTACCCTGGATTCCTATTACTAAAACCCAGGCTGAACTGTTTGTTACTTGGACTACTCGTGGTGCTTGGGTGGGTATTGGATTGATGGTATTTATCTGGATAACAATTCGATTTATCGGTCCTGCTTTTGGTTTGTGGCAGGTAGTGGCGTAAATATCATCAATAACCTAGCCAATTCTGGGATAGTAGGGGGAGGTTGGCATTCTTCTACCAAGCATGGGTGTGGGCTTCCCCAGCAGGGGTAATAGAAAAGAGACTGAGATGGTGTAAATTCGCGTCTGAGCTACTTAAAACCCACAATTCGGCTAGAGATCACCTTTCAAAGTCCAATAGTCCGGTTTTAGGAGATTGACTAGCTCCAGATTTGCGTTACGCTGTAAGCTGAATTATTCTGGACTGGTAAAAATGACTGTCAAACTAAGCAACACTCTAGTTAAGTCTATTGTGTAGAATTTTGTAATTGCATAAACAGATACTACAATAGGGGAAATTTTTATCTACTATCCTCAACAGGATGACTAAAGTAGTTGTTTGCTAAAATGCTTGTTCATGTAATCGATAGCTTACAATATGAAAAGATGGGAAAATCTAAAGAAAATATAAAAGAGACTCAAACCACTGTGGTGTCTGGAGGGAAAAAGTGTTTCAAAGATTAGCGTATCAACACCAACAATTTGTCCAAGACTTGGTAATGAACCTACAGGCCTTAGCGATTGTACTAGAGCGTTGTGGTTATCTAGCTTCCTGTTATACCTGTGGAGACCAAATGAATAGTGCTTCATTTATGGTTAGCTTAGGAGATAATCACCTAATTCGTTTTTTAGTTTCTGATTACGGAATTACTTGGACTGAAATGCGGGATGATCGGGAGTTAATGAAGCTAGAAGGCGCAGAAGCTATTAACCAGCTACAAGAACTGGCTAATTTGATTAAGCAATCGATGCATAACTCCGCAGTTAGTAAGACTTTTGCTAAAAAATGCTAATTTTTTACAGTGGATGAGTATACGAGTATTATAGAAAATGTCTAAACAAATACTAAGCCAACCACAATTACCCCAAGCTGATGCTATTGAGAGCGCTGCCCAAAGTGCTACAAATGCAGTATTCGAGAACTGGTTTGCATATCCGATCAGGGTACAACCTCACCACACAGATTATGCTGGTATTGTCTGGCATGGTTCTTACGTAGCCTGGATGGAAGAAGCGAGGATAGAGTGTTTACGTTCGATCGGAATTGAGTTTGCCGATTTAGTCGCTTTAGGTTGTGATTTACCCGTTGTAGAATTGTCACTTCGCTATCATGTCCCAATTCAACTGGGAATGATGGTAGTGGTGAAAACGCGTATGGAGGAAGCTACAGGAGTTCGGATTAATTGGGACTATACAATTACCTCAACCGATGAGCAAACAGTGTATGTCACAGGGAAAGTGACCTTAGTTGCTTTGGATCGTGAAAGAGGAAAAATTATGCGTCAGCTACCACCTGCTGTAAAAGACGCATTTGCCAAAATTTCCTCATCGTTCAAATAGTTGACTTAGTTAATTTTATTTGTTGCTGTGAAACATGGGATTAGTTACTGATGTTGGTGAAGTATTTGGAGTAGGGTGGTTTATCTGTTGCCAAATACTCTGTGGTGTAATGCCAAAGCCTGTATGCAGCAAGAAGACGATTGCTGCAACAATGAGGGCATTTTTAATTGTGGTTTTAATGATTTTTACTAAGATTACAAATACAACACAAGCTACTATTAAGGTTAAAAACATAAGTGGGAGTTAGAAGTGCTGTTTGATAGGAGCTTTTTGGCAATATAGCTGAACATAATCATAACTGATGGTTCTAGAAAAGTCGCTCTAATTAAAATTAAGTAAATTAAGTAAATTAAGTAAAAATCATGATCCCAGGTTGCCTAATTTCTCAATAAATGTGCAGTTTATTGAGAAATTGTGCTGGGTTCAACGTAGAGAAATCAACTTTGGCGCAGTTGCCAAATTTGTCATGGCTGTGTAGACCTCTTGTCTAGCCCATTGGTCAGCCGTCAAAATGTCTTCTAAAGATGGGTTATTGAGGTGACTGTTTCTATGGCGATCGCACACCAATTCAATACACCGAGGAATATCCAGAAAACTAATTTTTTCTGCCAAAAACAGGGCTACTGCTTGCTCATTAGCAGCATTAAGCACAGCGGGCATGGTACCGCCCGTTCTGCCAACAGCATAAGCTAATTGCATACAAGGATATTTTTCATGGTCTGGAGCGCGGAAAGTTAAATTACCAGCTTTCACCAAATCTAATCTTGACCAGTTAGTGTAGATGCGTTCAGGCCAGGATAAAGCATATAACAAAGGTAAGCGCATATCTGGCCAACCAAGTTGGGCTAAAACAGAGGTATCTTGTAACTCAATCAAAGAGTGAATAATGCTTTGGGGATGAATGACAATTTCTATATGATCGTAATCTAACCCAAATAAGAAATGAGCCTCAATAACTTCTAGCCCTTTATTCATCAAAGTTGCTGAATCTATGGTGATTTTCTGCCCCATAGACCAATTGGGGTGTTTCAGAGCATCAGCTACTTTAACATCTGCCAATTTTTCTACAGCCCAATCTCGGAAAGCACCACCAGAAGCAGTCAACAAGATCCTGCTTAATCCGCCCTCAGGAACACCTTGGAGACATTGGAATATAGCAGAATGCTCAGAATCAGCAGGTAAGAGTTTCACTCCCTTTTTTGCTACCAAAGGTAAAACTACAGGAGCACCAGCAATCAAAGTTTCTTTGTTTGCTAGAGCAATATTTTTACCAGCTTCAATAGCTGCAATTGTGGGGAGTAATCCAGCACAGCCGACAATACCTGTTACCACGGTTTCAGCCTCCCCATAACGGGCGACTTCTATAACTCCGTCTCTACCAGCTAGGAGAATAGGTTGGGGGTCTATATCTTGAATTGCTTGTTTAAGTTCTGACAATTTCTCAGTAGCCGAAATTGCCACAATTTGCGGTCGAAACTGGCGAATTTGAGCAGCTAACATCTCAACATTTCGTCCAGCAGCTAAACCAATAATCCGAAACTTTTCTGGATACTGAGAGACAATATCTAGGGTCTGAGTACCAATCGATCCAGTGGAACCAACAAGAGTAATAGCTTTCACAATCGCTTTTGGGAATTTATTGATAACTCCAAATATAAATTGACAGGGACTCATTGATCATGTTTTTAATTTTCGCCATTTCCCCGTGTTCTTATTCTGTTATATTTATAAGTGATTTTTCTAAGTAAAATCACTTATAAATTGACTTATTACCACCTGATGTAAAACAATGCTGGAAAAAGGAGTAACTCAAAACGTGTCAGTACTATGGCTAGAGCTAGAATAGCGATCGTTCAATGGGGGAATAAATTGCTGGAGAAAAATGATTTGGGCTTTCCGATAGTGATGTGGTTAGTCAGTCGCGCATTTATTTGGACTGCTATGTTAATAATCGCACCACATATACCAGCCCCAACATATGGAGTTGTGCCTAAATTTGGCTGGGAGGTTTTTGACGCTTGGGATAGCCTCCATTACCAAACTATTGTTACATCTGGCTATGAATTTCAGAATGATGGTGAACGACATAATTTAGCTTTTTTTCCCTTATTTCCCTTAACTATCTCCTTCCTAATGAGGTTAGGTTTACGTTTTGAAGCTTCCGGGATTTTAGTCAATAACTTCACATTTTTGATCGCTCTTTGCTGTTTATATTCTTGGCTTAAGCAAAACTATGGTACTAGTTCTGCACAATGGGGAACTGCATTTATTTCCTGGTGTCCTATGTCCATGTTTACAGGAATAATTTATACGGAGGGGTTGTATCTATGCTTAAGTACAGCAGCTTTGCGAGCTTTTGACCAGAAAAGCTATAAATGGACGGCTTTTTGGGGTGCAATGGCTACAGCAACACGTCCTACAGGAATGGCATTAATTCCCGCTTTTATATTAGCTTCCATAAAAGAAAGTAGACCAATTTTAGCTTATATCGCTGGTCTTTGTACTTCACTGGGTTTGGTTTTATTTAGTTTTTACTCTGCATTAGTATTTAATGACCCTTTAGCATTTATTTTAGCACAAAAGGGATGGCGACCTTCTTTGGGATTTGACTGGCCAGGCTGGTTAAATATGGTGCTGCAAATTCCCTTGGGTAGTAATTGGTATTATGGTTGGATTGTCAATTCTCAAGGTGGTTTGAGAGATCCTTTACACCCTATAGTATTTAGTGTGGTAGTTATTATTGCCTCCTGTTTATGGCTGGCGCGTAAAAATATTAATCATTGGATGTTCTACGGGACTTATGCTTCCGTTGTATTAATACTTATTATATCCAGCGAGCTTTTTATCTATAACTTGCTTAACCTGCTGATGTTTTTCGGTGGTGGCTGGTTATTATGGCACTTACGCAAGCAACTCACTTCAGTTACCATGTTTTATGGCTTTTGCGGTATAAGTTTGCTATTAGCTGCTGGTAGTCCAATGTCTCTGGGCCGTTTAGCTTATGGGATCATCCCCCTAAATGTAGGTATAGGCGTGCTACTATCCCAGAATCCACGTTATGGTTATCTAGCTATGGGTTTGTTTATGACGGTACTAGCTAAAATGTCTATAGGTTTTGCTCAAAGGCTCTGGGTAGGATAGTATCTTATCAGTTAATTGCTAGAGGATAATATTTAGGAATCTCATTCCAAAGATAGAGGAGAGAGACTATTTCAGTTTCTACTATAAAGGGATATTCAACTTACATTCTCTCCCAGTCTTTGGGTACCAACAGGAGAGGGTGGAGTTGAATGTAATATTCTCTCCCATTGTGGCCGTGCGGTGAACCAGCGCTGTAGGCGGGTTTCCCGACGTAGGCGACTGGTGAACCCAGAGGGCTACGGTGGGAGAGAATCTGGCTATTTTTCAAACATCAAAATTTTATTCTCTGAAATATGGTTATTATGCTCTATATTATTTAAGATCGCTGGCTTTTATTGAGAGTAGAGGCAAGAAACAGGGTACAGGATTTGTAATTAACTGGTGGTGGGATTCAATTGATAAAAAAGCTTTTAGCCTATAACAGGGCTAGTTTCATATACATCATAATTATTGTTGGCGCTTTAGTTTTATTTTTATCTAGCAGTCTCAGACACGAGTTATTTAATTCATCTGGCGATTTAGCCTTTTTTGACCAAGCCGTTTATTTGATTAGCCAAGGAAAACCCCCAATTTCCTCCATAATTGGATTTCACGCTTTGTCTGACCATGCTGCTGTGATCTTATATTTGTTAGCTTTACTATATAAAATTTATCCCAGTGTTTATTGGCTGTTGGCAATTCAATCTAGCGCTCTGGCTCTAGGTTGTTTACCGATATATTTCTTAGCCATTCAATCAGGTCTTAAAGTTGGTCAAGCGCTGGTGATGGTGGTTGTATACTTACTTTATCCAGTCATATACAATAGTAATCTCTGTGATTTTCATCCAGATACGATCGCTCTCCCCGCTCTGTTAACAGCGATCTTAGCTGCTAGGTGGGGAAACCTATTTTGGTTTTGTGTGAGTATTCTGATTGTACTCAGTTGTAAAGCAGTATTGTCTCTGACAGTATTCGCTCTGGGGATCTGGTTGTTGTTTGCCGAAAAGCGGCGCTTATTGGGAGCGATCGCCCTAGCGAGTAGTACTTTATGGTTTATAATTGCCAACTGGTGGATTATTCCCTACTTTGGGGGAGAAGCAGCGACAATTAGCCGTCATCTTTACCGCTACAGCTATTTAGGGAATTCATTTGCGGAAGCTTTCAAAATTTTCTTATTCCAACCGCAAAAGATTTTGATCAACCTGGTTTCACGGGTCAATTTAGAATACTTATTTTTCCTGTTTATTCCCGTAATTTGGGGGTTAAGACCAAAATATATGACTCCATTAATCGGATTAGTTCCTTGTGTGGGTTTGAACTTACTGGCGGACCAAGCTTCACAGAAAAACCTAGTTTTACACTACTCTCTCCCAGCCATTCCCTTTCTGATATTAGCTGTCATAGAAAGTTTAGCTATGGGTAAAGCCTGGATAGAACAAAAACGAGCTATAATTCTGTGGTCATTGACTGGTTTTTTAGTCTTGGGGAAATATGGATTTTTCACAGGAAAGTATCTCAAGTTTATGGACAACATACCAGCAACCCAAGCGGCGATCGCTCTGGTGAAAACTCAAGATAGCGTTTTAACCACAGGCTTGATTAGTCCGCATTTAACCCATAGACAGTTAATTAGTTTTAACTACCAACCCCTAGATAAACTGAAAGATTTCCATTATATATTACTCAATACTCACCACCCTAATTTGGGAGACAGTCCAGAGTCGTGGGAAAGTTTGGTAAATCGTCTAGAAAACAATTCAGAGTTTAACCTAATTTATCGAAGAGATGATGTGTACCTATTTGTGAAATAATATGATAACCATTATAGATTCTTGAAATAAGTGAAAGTGTGCCAATATCAACTCAATCAGATATTCAAATTTTTCCCATATCCAGTCCCAAAATATTTGGTTATTGGGATTATATTTGCCATATTTGTGAGACTTATTTGTGTTCCAAATAAATCAGTAGATTATAAGTTTTTTTTATCGCCCTGGTATGATTTTATTGTTTCCCATGGTGGTTTTAGCGCCTTAAAATATGGTTTTGCTGACTATACACCCGCCTATATATACTGGATTCTAATTGCTACAACTCTCCTGTCTGGAATACCAAAAATCCTAGCAATAAAACTTTTTGCTATGTCAACTGATTTTCTATGTGCATTTCTAGTTTATAAAATTGTCAAGTTAAAATATCTCGATAGTAGAATACCAATTTTTGCTTTTTTAGCAGTTCTATTAAGTCCTAATTGTATCTATAATAGCTCGCTGTGGGGTCAGTGTGATGTTATCTATACAACAGGTTTAGTTAGCTGTGTTTACTTTTTATCTGTTCGCAAACAAATTCCAGCTTTAATAAGTTTCGGAGTAGCGATTTCTTTTAAATTACAAGCCATGTTTCTAGCACCTTTATTATTAGTAATGTTTATTAAAAAGAGAGTTAACTGGTATTTTTTACCACTTATTCCCCTAGTGTATTTAATAGCAATTTTGCCTACTTGGGTAGCTGGAAGACCGATACTAGATTTGCTGTTAGTTTACTTTAACCAAGCTAATAAATATAAGGAATTAGCTAAAGGAGTACCTAATCTTTATCAATGGATTCCCAACAGTTATTATCATATTGTTGTACCTATAGGGTTAATCATTACGGTATCAGCAATGTTTTTGCTAGCGTATATTGTCTACAAAAGTAAACTAGAAATTACTCAAGATAGACTAATATATTTAGCCACTATATCAGTTTTATTTATGCCATATATCCTGCCTAAAATGCATGATAGATATTTCTATCCAGCAGATATATTCACCATTATCTTTGCATTTTATTTTCCTGAATATCGTTGGGTTGCTATAGTTATGCAAATGGCATCATTTTTTAGTTATTTGGGTACTCATATATATATCAAATTATTCTCTATACCTTTAGCTTTTACACTCTGGTTTGTTGTGCGAAATTTTGATATGGTTTCCCTTTCGTTTGCAAAAGCTAAATATAATAGTCCGGGTAATGAAAATTAGATTTGAAATTGCAAATATTATGAATTATGGTGTGTTCGTCCTAACTATGAGGAACATCAGAATCACTAGTTCCGTTGGTTCTATTACATTGCATTACACTTAAATATTTAGGGTAGTAAGGGGAAGAACTTATCTTCCCCTCTTTGGTTTCCCCTATTTGAGATGTTTATTGGCGACGTTACCACATCCACATAACTGGGTTATTATCATCTAAATTATCGGTAACGATGCACCCAATGCGGTCAATTTCCCTAATATCGTCTGGGGAGAGTTTTACATTAGGACTTTCGGCGTTAGCGATCGCCTGTTCTGGGTAGCGCGCACCAACTATAGCGTGGGTTTGTGGTTGAGCAATTAACCAGGCGATCGCTAATTGAGCCAGTGTACAATGATAACGTTCAGCAATAGGGCGCAGTTTATCTAAAGCTTGTTGAGCATGTTCCCAGTTCTTACCCTGAAATAATTTATTTTTAGCGCGGTTATCTTCCGGGTCAAACTTGTTTTGTTCTGGACCAAATTTACCAGTTAACAATCCTTGAGCCAGGGGAGAATAGGCTAGTATAGATATCTGATTTTCCACACAATAGGGTGTGATGTCGTGTTCTACATGTCGCCAAAACAGGGAATAGGGTGGTTGAATACTATCAATTCGTCCATATTGAGCTGCTTCTGTTAATTGGTTCAGAGAAAAATTGGAAACACCAATGGCGCGAATTTTCCCTTGTGCTTGTAAATGATTTAGAGCTTTCATCGTTTCCTCTATCGGGACGATTTCACTATTGAAAGCACCAGCAGGCCAGTGAATTTGGTAAAGGTCAATATAATCCGTTTGCAGATTTTTCAAAGAACCATCACAAGCAGCGATGACTTGATCGTATTTAAGATGATTAGAAAAAACTTTTGTCGCGTATTCCACATGTTCCCGCACATCTCCTAAAGCTTGGGCGACAATCTGCTCGGAATGTCCACTCCCATAAACTTCCGCCGTATCTACGGTTGTAATTCCTGCTTCATAAGCTGCGCGAATTGTTTTAATCGAATCAGCATCCTCAATCCCCACCCACATTTTTTTCCCAGCTTGCCAAGTACCCATTAATACTGGGGTAATATATACGCTGGAATTACCTAATTTCCGCTTTTCCATAATTCTCCTCAATTTTTCACTCTTAATACCTAACTCTTAATACCTAACTCTTGTCGTAACCGATATAAAATCGTATTTCGGTCTACCTGCGAGAGAATTTCTTGAATCACAGTGTTTGCTCCCAACTGTCCCCAGGTACAGCCTTTTTCTAGGTAAGTTTGGGCAGCTTTTCCCACTGAATAAGCGCCATAGCCAGCAATACTAGCTTGGGCGATCGCACTTCCTACATAAGTAGTAGTATTGAGGAAATTCTCTCCACTGGCTAAAGTCGCAGAAGTTTTATTTAAACCAAATATAAAACTACTACCTATTTCTCCCAATAGCAACCCACCAGTGCTGAATAAAATGGTTTTTAGTAATCTACTAGCTTCATAGCTAGTCATCGGTAGTCCATATAATTGAGCCAGAGCGCGAATCAACGCCAAATCTGCAATTAATCCTCCCAGAATATCGATGAAGGCGATCGGATTTAACCCAATTACGACAGCTTTATATTTGGTAAATCGCCAAATCAACTCTTCGGCTTCCCGTTGACGTAAATCAATAGTTTTACTGGCGATCGCTGCTTCTGCATTTCGTGCTTGGATAAGTGCATTTAAAGCTAAGAGTGACCTTCCTTCTCTATTTAAAATATGCAAAATTATTTGTTGAAGCTCCTCTACCTGGGGTGGTAATGTTTCCCATTCATAAGTGACACTACCATCAGTCCATTCCACGCGCACTTCTATCGGTGCTGGTTCAGCTGCTACCATCACGACTTCGTCTGGTAATAGTGGTGGAGATTGGGGATTTCCAGCGCCTAGTAGCTGTAAATTTTGGTAAATTGTCGTCCGGTCTGCGTCTGGGTAAAGGTCGATTTTATTAAATACCAAAATTAGTGGTTTTTGCGCTTGACGTAATTCTAGTAAAGCTTGATATTCAATCCTGGTAATATCTCCAGAGACAACAAATAAAATCAAATCAGCTTGATGCGCCACTTCTTGTGCCATTTGTGCACGAGCCGCCCCCTCAATTTCATCTAAACCAGGGGTATCAATCAATTCTACTAGTACCTTATCGCTTGGTTTCCAGCGCACCGACCGAGGCCATTGAGTGACTCCATTTATAGGACCTGTTTGCAGAATTTTTTCTCCCAGCAAGGAATTTAATACTGCTGACTTTCCGCGACTAACCAAGCCGAAAGCAGCAATTCTAATCACATTGGCTTCCAGTTTGGTCAATGTATTAGCTAAAGTGTCTAATTCTGGTTTGACCAAACTAGCTAATTCTGGTTTTGATGATGTTCTAACCGACTTACGAAGATATCCATACCCAGATAGTGCTTGTCGGATACTAGCACGAGCGCGGTTTAAATGAGTTTCTTGCAAGTTAGACACGCTTGTTATCTGTGGAAAAAATAAACCTACTCTGGATATTGTAACGGTTAATTGTCCTCAGCCAAAGACCCTCTCTTTTAAAGGTGAGATGGACTTTGGGTTATTAACGCTAAATTTAGTATTTTCCTTTGGTTGGCTGAAAAAAAAGCTAAATTACTAGGTGATTATTTTAACGTTTTGCCTAGCTTATTTATCTTGTGATACTCATGAATTATCTTGTTTGTCACTAGATATACTGTTTTTTAAGAAAATTAAGAAAAAATTAAAAAAAACTCGACGCAAGTAAATTGGCCAAATGTTATGATAATCTTTATATAGAGGGAATCCAAATAATTGGGTTAAGCAACTGAGAAACTGGGGAATTTCCATACTTATCAACCAGGTTCTTTATGCGAAAGATTGCTATTTATGGGAAAGGGGGAATTGGCAAGTCCACAACAACCCAAAATATAGTAGCAGGACTAGCCGATATGGGTCGGAAAGTAATGGTTGTAGGATGTGATCCCAAAGCAGACTCCACCCGCCTGCTGTTGGGAGGATTACACCAGAAAATCTTGCTCGATACCCTGCGTCAAGATGGGGAACATGATTGGGACCTAAAAGATTTCCGTAAGGAGGGATGGGGAAAAACCCTTTGTGTGGAATCAGGTGGACCGGAACCGGGTATAGGATGTTCAGGTAGGGGCATTCTGACATCGATTGGGTTGCTAGAACAGCTAGGTGCTTACGATGATCAGATTCAACTTGATTATACTTTCTATGATGGACTCGGTGATGTGGTATGTGGTGGATTTGTCATGCCTATTCGCGAACGCAAAGCTGAAGAAATTTACATTGTCACTTCCGGGGAAATTATGGCGATGTATGCTACTAACAATATCTGTCGCGGTATTCAAAAGTATGCAATCATCGGCGGGATGCGCTTGGGAGGGTTGATTTGTAACTCTCGCGAAATCTCTCAGGAAGATGATCTAATTAGAGCATTAGCAGAGCAGCTTGGTACCAAAATGATCTATTCAATACCTAGAGACAATATGGTACAACGAGCAGAGTTTCATCGCAAGACTGTAATTGAGTACGATCCTAACTGTGAACAGGCCCAGCACTATCGCAATCTCGCCATGGTGATTCACCAAAACACAAATTTTGTCATGCCAAAATCTATGTCTAACGAGCAGTTCGAGAAATTTTTGCTCAAGTTTGGCTTATTTGATTAGGACAACAAGTTAAGGGATATCCCTTCAGGAGTGGACTTATTATGTTGACTCAAGAGGTTTTAGTCCAAAAATTTACCACTGTGGTCAAGGGACGCTGTCCCAATCTTGGCCAGTTGCTTCAGTACTGTCATGTCGAACTCGCCAGTTCCTACTCCGGCTCTTACTCCAGTTTCTATAGGGGAGAACCCCAGAAGCTATTGCAATACTTTGTCGTATACTATCCTAATTTGCTGTTTGCTTGCATCAATTCCTACAAAGATATTCTTAAAGACGTTGCTAAAGATATGGGAATATCTGACGTTATTTGTATGAATGCTACACGCATTATCCGCGATCCAGCTTCCAATCTCAAGCAGAAAAACCCCATTTTGTGGTTGGAACTCATGTGGGTAAGTGTACCAACTAAAAAAGATAACTAATTAGGAGTCAGGAGTGCCAAATAATTCTTAATTTATGTCCAGGAATTACTAAATGGTAGCTAATGATGCAAGAATATTGGCTGATTGTATGTTATACTTGCGGGAAATGATCAATAAATGATCAATGATTTAGGATCAAAGGATCATGAATAACTTCCTTATGGACAAACATACTATTCAGACTATTCACATTAACGACACGACTTTACGAGATGGTGAGCAAGCTGCAGGTGTAGCGTTTAATGTTGAGGAAAAAATTGCGATCGCTACCTTTCTTGACGCCATTGGTGTTCCAGAGTTAGAAATTGGTGTTCCAGCCATGGGACACGAAGAAGCAGAGTCAATTCGGCATGTGCTTAATCTGGGATTAAATACCCAATTGCTTGGCTGGAACCGGGCTAATTTGTCTGATATTCAGGCATCTATAGACTGTGGTTTGCAGCGAGTGCATATTTCTGTTCCTGTCTCAGAAATTCAGATTGCAGCGAAATTCGGGGGTAAACGAGAGGTAATGCTAGATCGTCTGCGAGATGCAATTAATTTTGCTAAAGATCGCAGTTTATCTGTGTCCATTGGTGGAGAAGATTCTTCCAGAGCCGATGAATCTTTTCTGGTGGATCTAGCGCTCTTGGCTCAAGAGTGCGGAGCCTTCCGATTTCGCTTTTGTGACACTGTGGGAATTCTTGACCCGCTGACGACTTATAAAAAAGTTGGTTATCTTGTCTCGCACCTATCAATTCCGGTGGAAATGCACACCCATGACGATTTTGGGCTGGCGACAGCAAACTCACTGGCTGGTATTCAAGCCGGGGCGATATCAGTTAATACCACAGTAAATGGTATGGGTGAACGAGCAGGTAATGCGCCACTTGAAGAAATTGTCATGGCACTCAAGTGTATCTACGATATCCCTACAGGGGTTGATACAAAACGGCTGCTGGAACTCTCACAAGTAGTTGCTAAAGCTGCCAATTGGCCTATTCCTCCTTGGAAGGCAATTGTTGGTGAAAATACCTTCGCCCATGAATCAGGCATTCATGCTCATGGTGTTCTACATAATCCAGGTACTTACGAACCATTCGCACCGGAGGATGTTGGTTCGGAACGTCGCTTGGTAGTGGGGAAGCATTCTGGGCGTCATCTAGTATTCAATGTCCTGCAACAGCATGGAATTACACTAACTCAGCTAGAAGTTCAATCAGTACTAGATGCTGTACGTCATCAATCAGTGCAAATTAAGCGCAGTCTCACAGTTGAAGAACTCCTAAATTTAGTTCCTCAAAGGTGAAAATACAGCAATTATCAAATATCAGGATGCTCCAGGGTGATTAAATTCTACTTTCATTAGTTCCTTTGAGACTATGCTTAATTTGCAGTCCATTCGTAACAGTGCAGTACAAAAAGTCCCATACAACTGGGCTTTGATTCAAAATCTGCTTCCCCCAAAGGTAAATTTAGAACTGGCTACCAGTTTTCCCCACGCAGAGTTTTGCTTATCCGCAGGGGATGGTTATGGATACCGTTGGGGAAAGATGCTTGCTCCTAGCGAAGATATTCCCCTAATGCTTAAATCTAGAGATCATCGCTGGCGACAACGCATGACAGCAGGGAGACTTACCAGTGATTTAGGACACCTCAGCCCTACATGGCAACAGCTGATTAAAGAACTGTGGACAAGTTCTTACCGCGCAGCTTTAGCAGAAATGTCTGGATTAGACCTAAAAGACTGTTTGATGGACATTGGGTTACGTCGATATAATCTGGGACATGCGCATTTTCCCCATACAGACGAACCAAACAAAGTTTTAACTCATCTACTATTTTTTAATCAAAAATGGTCTGTAGATTGGGGAGGCTGTTTGCGAATTCTGCACAATTCTCGTCCTGAATCCATATTCCAAGATATTCTACCCCTGGATCATACTTCTGTTGTGATTATGCGTTCTGAAAACTCTTGGCATATGGTAACTCCCCTCACCTGTCCTGAGTCTGAGTGTCGGCTGGCTTTACGAGTTGCTTTTTTTCAGAATCTTACCTAAATTATGACTAATCCTATTGAACTATTGCGATCGCGCTATGGTGAAATTCCCTTCCATAGCGAAATCCCCTGGAACAACTCTGTAGATACAATTCTCTCCCACCGTTCCGTTAGGTCTTATTTACCTGATCCTTTACCACCAGGAACCTTAGAGTTAATCATCGCAGCTGCTCAATCTGCTCCTAGTTCAGCTAATATGCAAACCTGGAGTGTAGTAGCAGTTACAGACCCAGAACGCAAAGCAGAATTATGCAAGCTAGCAAATAACCAAATATTTATACAGCAGGCTCCTGTCTGTTTGGTTTGGTTAGCAGATTTAGGTCGTCTAGCTCATGTGGCTGAAAATCGTGGACTACCTCCTGTGGCGCTAGATTATGTGGAACTACTAGTTAAAGCAGTTGTGGATGCTTCAGTAGCAGCACAAAACGCCACTGTGGCAGCTGAATCTCTGGGTTTGGGCACAGTATATGTAGGTGCTATCCGCAAGAGTACACAAGAGGTAGCGACATTGCTCGATTTGCCACCCTTTGTGTTTCCTGTGTTTGGTTTTTGTGTCGGGTATCCCAACCCTGAGGTAAAACCAGTTGTGAAACCACGTCTACCCCAGTCGGCTGTACTCCATCATGAAACTTATAAATTAGCAGAGCAAGATGAGGCGATCACTCGTTATGACGAGATCATGAAGGAGTTCTACGCTGAACAAAAAATGAATGTGGCTGGGGATTGGTCACAGCACTCGTCTGAAAGAATTGCAACTTTAGACTATTTAAAAGGCTGCAAAAATTTACGGGAAACTCTCCACAACTTTGGCTTCAAATTGCTTTGATCACCATTAATTTCTAACTCTTAAAGGACATCAAACAATGGATAACTTGTCTACCAAAGACTTAAATAGACTACGCTCTCAAACCAAGATCATTACTAACAGAGTTGAGATTTTTATCGAAACTTACTTATCGGAAGCTTCCCACGATCAAAACCTAGCTGACCAAGCTTTACAAGAAATTATTAATGCGGCAAATAATTTAACGATCGCAGCTTCCAGAATGAAAGGAGTCAATGTATAATAAGGTTTAGTAAAAGAGGGTAAATGCCCTCTTCTAAACCATTTTATTCAGGGGTAATAGAGAAGACAAAAAAATATGATTTGGAAAAATAGCACTATTTATTTAGTAATTTCAGTGGCGACTATTTGTATTGCTTGTCATCATAACCCAGTTAATCCAGAGCTAACTTCTAGTCAGTCTGGAATCAATAAAAATGTGATCATAGCAATGACAACTAGCATTGAAGATAGTGGACTACTAGATGATTTAGTTCCAGCAATTCAAGAGAAAACAGGATATAAGCTAAAAAGTGTTTCTGTAGGAACTGGACAGGCTTTGGCTCTAGCGAAAAAAGGCCAAGTTGATGTGCTATTTGTTAATTCCCCTCCAGCTGAAAAAAAATTATTGGCGGATGGGGCGATCATTAATCGGCGCTTGGTGATGCATAATGACTTCGTTATTGTTGGTCCCTCATCTGATGTGGCAAAAATTCGCGGGAAAAAAGATGCTCTTGAAGCGTTGAGATTGATTGCGAAAAAACAGTCTTTGTTTGTATCCAGGGGTGATGATTCAGGTACGAATAAACTAGAGCTAAGTTTATGGAAACAAGCAAACATTACCCCACAGGGCGCTTGGTATCAACAGACAGGCGCGGGAATGGGACATACTTTGCAAGTCGCTAGTCAAAAACAGGGCTATACCTTAACAGACCGAGCAACATATATCTTTCAAAAGAAAAACTTGTCCTTGTCAGTTTTAGTAGAAGGCGATCGCAAATTGTTAAATCTCTACCATGTTATTGAGGTAAATCCGCAGAGATTTTCCAAGGTAAATAGTATAGGAGCTAAAGCGGTGAGTAATTTTCTCTTATCTCCTGAAGGACAGAAATTAATCGCAGCTAATGGAAAAGCTAAGTTCGGACAGCCTTTATTTTTTGTTGATGCTGGTAAAACTGAGAGAGATTACGGTATTTAAGAGAATTGGTGGAAAATATTAACGCAGGAGTCATCCAGGCTTTTCAACTTTTAGTTAGTGGCGATCGCGATGTTCTACAGGTGACAATAATGACACTCGTGGTCTCTGCAATTGCTACAGCTATTAGTGTATTACTGGGACTACCATTGGGATTATGGCTGGCTTTGAAAGATTTTTTTGGCAAACAGGTTTTAACTAGTTTAGTGAATTTTGGGATGGGATTACCGCCGGTTGTGGTGGGTTTAGTAGTCAGCCTACTTTTCTGGCGATATGGTCCTCTGGGAAACCTGGACCTGATGTACACACCAACAGTAATGGTTATCGCCGAAGCAATTATTGCGTTTCCGATTGTAGCAAGTTTGAGTTTTGCTGCTATTGTCAGTGTTAATCCTAAATTACGTTGGCAATTGTTATCAATGGGAGCGACTCCATTACAAGCGAATTTGTTACTGATTAAGGAAGCAAGGTTAGGGTTAATCGCTGCTGTCATCGCTGGTTTTGGTCGTGTAGTCTCGGAAGTTGGCGCGTCTATGATGGTCGGAGGAAATATCAAGGGACAAACAAGAGTCCTAACTACAGCGATCGTTCTGGAAGTGGGAAAAGGTAATTACGATGTGGCGATCGCCATCTCATTGATTTTATTGATCGTTGCATATAGCATCATTGTTTTATTGACTATCTTCCAGAATCACAAAAAGAACGAATTATAATGAACGAGTATGTCTTAAATATGCAGCACGTAACTGTAAGTAGCAAAACCTGTAAAAATATTCTCAGTATTGAAAACTTTAATCTCCGTCCAGGTGAACTTATAGCTGTAGTTGGACCGAATGGGGCGGGAAAAAGTACACTATTGAGAACTATTAATCTGCTACAGCCATATTCAGGGGAAATGCAGTTATTTGGCGAAAATGCTCGTAACGCTAATCAAATATTGTTACGTCGTCGTTCAGCGCTGGTATTTCAAGAGAAACTACTCTTGAATGATACTGTCTTTAATAATGTCGCTAGAGTATTAAAATTTCGCGGAACACCAACAAATACGATTAAGCAAAAAGTATATACAGCACTGGCGACTTTTGGCTGCGATCATCTAGCAAATCGCTCAACCCGGTTACTTTCTGGAGGTGAAGCAAAGCGGGTTTCCATTGCTTGTGGATTAGTCTCAGACTCAGAATTGCTACTTTTGGACGAGCCTTCGGCTTCTTTAGATGTCGCCATCCGCTCCCAGATGATTGAGAAAATTAGACAATGGGCGGAAGCTAGAGGATCAGCCGTTATATTAGTCAGTCATAATTTTACAGATATACTTAATTTTGCCCAGAGGGCGATCGCTTTATTTAATGGTCGTATCATCCAAGATGATACGTTAGAAATGTTGATCCGCAAGCCAGTTAACGAACAACTAGCCAGATTAGTGGGAATAGATAATATTATTCCCTGTAGGTTAGAACGGAGTAGTAGCGGTTGTTGGATCAGACTAGCCAACGGAATAGAGTTTTCATACCCTGGAAAAGTAACAAAGCCAATTACTGCTTGTTGTTTATCTGGCGATGCTTTCGACATTTGGGGTGAAAATTCTCCAATCCAACACAACCCTTACCCAGTCATTATTGAAGGATTAGTGGAACGCGTTTTAACTGGTATTGGGATTTGTCGTATTTGGGTTAAGGTGGGAACGCAAACGTTAATCGCCAGAATTCCTCGAAGTCATATATCTGGTAATGTGTATTGTCACGAAATGATTAAATTAGCATTTAATCCTAGAGATGTACATTTTATTTAAGGGAACGGGGAACAGGGAACGGGGAACAGGGAAGAAGAAATTTTGACTTGCTGGGCTATTTTTGCAGGTATAGCGGTATACTTTTGAATTAGATACAAAATATACAGTAATATACAGTATATGAATACTTTCATCCGCTTGCGTAAATGGATTATCTTGTTTGTCTGCATAATTGCCTTTCTAGCAGGATTTCAGGTTTTAGCTAAAGATTCTCAACCGCATAACCTAATTATCTTCGTTACCGATGGACTGCGCCCACTAACTGTGAATGGGACTGATACTCCTACATTACAAGCTATTCGGGAACAGGGAGTCAATTTCGTTAATAGTCATTCTCTGTTTCCGACTTTTACCACAGCTAACGCTTCGGCGATCGCTACTGGTCATTATTTAGGAGATACCGGAGATTTTAGCAACACGATCAAAGTCAAAAAACCAGTTAAAAGTGCTAACGATAGCCTAGTTCCCTTCATTGAAAATGATGCCATTATCAAAGAGATAAACCAGCAATATGGGAAAAACTATTTAAACGAAACCAGCTTATTAGCAATGGCTAGGAAAGCTGGTTTGAGCACCGCCACCATTGGGAAGTTAGGTCCAGTCTTAATTCAAGATGTGACTCAGGAAAAAGCTGAATCCACCATCATTATTGATGATCAAACTGGAACAATTAGCGGAATTCCTTTAAGTTCTGAAGTCAGCCAATTATTAACCAAAAAATCATTACCTCTAGAGGCTCCTTCACGGGGAGAAAATGGTAAACCGGGTAATAGCAAAACTCCAGGTACAAAAATCGCTAACATCGAGCAGCAGAAATATTTTGTCGATGTGACAACCAAGGTCATCCTACCTTTATTTAAACAACGCCAAAAACCATTTGTCTTAGTTTACTGGTCACGAGACCCGGATGGAACCCAACATAATCATGGTGATAGTTTAAATCAATTGATTCCGGGAATCAATGGACCAACTACTCAAGCTGCAAGAAAAAATGTTGATCGGAATCTAGCACAAATCCAAGCTACTTTAAAAGAATTGGGATTAGATAAAACTACAAATATATTCGTTACTGCTGACCATGGGTTTTCCACAATAAGTAAACAGAGTAAAACTAGTTATGCGGCGACTCAGACCTATCCAGATGTACCAGCAGGGTTTTTACCTCCTGGTTTTTTAGGTATTGACTTAGCACATGATTTACAACTATCCTTATTTGACCCAGATAATCATAATCAGATTGTTGATCCAACCAAAGGACAGTTTTCTAAAAGCAGTATTCTGGGTAAAGATCCTAAAAATCCATTGGTGACGATCGCCGCTAATGGAGGTTCAGATTTACTGTATTTACCCAATTCTGCCCATCGCAAAGCTGATGCTGAAAAAATCATTGTTTCTCTATTAAAGCAAGATTATAGCAGCGGTATATTTGTCAGTGATGACTTAGGGAAAATTCCCGGAACTTTACCCCTGAGCACAATAAATCTGTGGGGAAAAGCCTTGACTCCTACTCCGACAATTGTGTTAAATTTCCGTTCTTTTAATACAGATTGTCCTCATCCCACAGCTTGTGGTGTAGAAGTAGCGGATACTGTTCTCCAACAAGGTCAGGGAATGCATGGAAGTTTCAGCCGTGCGGATACTTTTAATTACATGGCAGCTATCGGACCTGATTTCAAACAGAAATATGTAGATAAAGCACCTGTGGACAATGCAGATGTAGCAATCACTTTGGCTAAGATATTGAATTTAACCTTACCACATCAGGGGAAATTAGTAGGACGGGTGTTACATGAGTCTCTACGTAGGGGAGGCGATCGTGTCAACTCCCAAACTCATATTCTAGAATCTCGACCTGCGGAAAATGGGTTAAAGACTGTGCTGAAATATCAAACAGTAGATATAACCCGTTATTTTGATGTAGCTGGATTTCCCGGTCGCACATTAGGTCTATAAATACAGTAATTTAGCGCCACTAGAAAGTTTTTCTGATTTTAATGAACCGACCAATTGGTTTGATCAGTCTTATATATAAAATCAGCAAGAGGTTAATTTAATGTTAAACAGGAATGAGGTGAGCGAGTTATTTCCTTTTGTAACCTGCTTTCTAGTCGCTGCTTCTTTGCTTTCTTTCACTCAACCTCAAAGAGTGATTCCATTCCAGAACCTGAATCTATGTATAATTCAGCCTCATTCACAAGCCATAGTAATAAATAAAAAAACACAAGTAAATTGTTCCACTCAAACATAACTTTCTGAGTGGAGTTAGCTTAAATTGCCAATTAGCGTTTCTGCGACTGATGAACACCTGACCATCTCTGACGAATTGTCCCAATGACAATATAGAGGATTGGCACAACAAACAAGCTCAATATGGTAGAGACAATCATTCCTCCAGCTACTGCTGTACCTAGAGATTGTCTACTAGCAGCACCCGCGCCATCAGCTACCACCAAAGGCCAAAGTCCTAAAATGAACGCCAAAGAGGTCATGATAATTGGTCGGAGGCGTTCTTGGGCTGCTTCGACCGCTGCTTTGGATAAGGAAAGACCTTGTGCTTGCAGTTGGTTGGCAAATTCCACAATCAAAATCGCGTTTTTACTTGCTAGACCAATCAACATCACTAGACCAACTTGACAGTAAACATCATTATTTAAACCGCGTAATGATTGCGCTAACAGCGCTCCCAAGATAGCCAAGGGAACTGCAAGCATAATGATCAAGGGGTCAACATAGTTTTCATACTGAGCCGCTAATACAAGAAACACAAATATTAGACCTAACCCAAAAATCAAAGGTGCTAAACCACCGGATTGTTTCTCTTCAGCTACAACTCCTGACCACTCGTAACTCATGCTTGTGGGTAAAATCTCATGAGCTAGTTTTTCCATGATTGTAGTTGCTTGTCCAGAACTATAACCAGGAGCCGCAGAACCATTAATTTCAATTGAACGTAACAAATTGTAATGGGTAATTGTCTGCGCTCCTGTTGTCTGCTTCATTTTAATTACACTGCTTAAAGGAATCATTTGGTTAGTGTCAGAGCGGACATTTAATAAACCAATGTCATTGGGATTAGAGCGAAACTTAGCATCTGCTTGGACATATACCCGATAGGTGCGAGAGAGAAAATTAAAGTCGTTGACGTATTGGGAACCTAGATAGGTCTGGAGAGTTTTAAATATACTATCTATCGGAATTTGCAATGCTTTAGCTTTATTTCGGTCTACTTCAATTATAATCTGGGGCGCGTTAGCGGTGAAGGTACTAAATACCGCTTGTAATCCTGGCGTCTTATTCCCTCGTTGCATAAATTGACCAACGATTTGCAGCATGTTGTTTAAACTGTTAGTTCCCAATGAGTCTTGTAACTCAAATTGGAAACCGCCAAAGCTACCTAGACCAGTAATTGCTGGAGGATTGACTGGGATAACTCTGGCTTCAGTTATTGCTGATAGTTCTCCTCTCAATTTACCAATGATCCCAAATACCGATTGGTCCGGTCGTTTACGTTCATCCCAAGGCTTGAGAGTGCTGAAAATTACTGCACTATTAGCAGTATTACCACTAAAACCAAAGCCACCTATAGCAAAAGTACCATTGATTTCTGGTATTTGCAGGATTTTCTTTTCCACACGACTCATGACTTTGCTAGTGTATTTCAGGGAAGACCCTTCTGGTCCTTGGATAATTGTGATGAAATAACCTTGGTCTTCTTCTGGTAAAAATCCTCCAGGTACATGTAGGTAGAACCAAGCTGTTAATCCTAAGGAAGCAATGAACATCAAAATAACTAAAATCTTGATTTTGGTTAGCCAGAGGAGTATTTGTCGATAACCCCGACGTAGTAAATCTATGAAGATATTCACTACGCTAAAAATCTTACCTAGCAAACCGCGAGGTTTTTGTCCTTGACGTAATAGTAAGGCTGAGAGGGCTGGTGTGAGTGTTAGAGCTAAAAAGGTAGAAATGGCGATGGAAAAGGCGATCGTCAGCGCAAATTGTTGATATATTTTACCTGTAGAACCAGGGAAAAAGGCTACTGGCACAAATACAGCCATTAATACCAAAGAAACGGCTATTAATGCTCCATACAATTCTTGCATGGATTTAGACGCAGCCTTAGGCGGGGATAAGTTTTCGTCTTCGATTAAACGAGAAACGTTTTCCACAACGATGATCGCATCATCAACTACTAGACCAGTAGCTAAGGTTAACCCAAACATCGTGAGGGTGTTGATAGAAAAATCAAAAACTTTGACAAAGGCGAAAGTACCAATTAATGTCAAGGGAATCGTAATTACAGGAATTAGGGTCGTCCGCCAGTCTTGCAAGAAAATAAAAATTACTACTACCACTAAGGCGATCGCTTCTAATAAAGTTTTCGCTACTTCTGCTAAAGATGCTTCCACAAATAAAGTCGTATCAAAGGCAACTTTATACTTCATTCCAGGCGGAAAATTCAGTGAGAGGCGGCGCATTTCCGCCTTAACTGCCCTAGCTACATCCAGAACATTACTTCCAGGCGAGGGAAATATACCTATACCAACACCTTCCTCACCCTTAAATCGCAAAAATGAACTATAACTTTCTGCACCTAATTCGGCTCGACCAATATCTTTCAACTTAATTAAGGTACCGTCAGTAGCTGTTTTAATGACTAGATTCTCAAATTCTGCAGGTTCTACTAATCTACTTATAGCAGTCAAGTCTATTTGATACATCTGACCATCTAGTGCTGGCTGCTGTCCAATTTGACCAACACCCACTTGTAAATTTTGTTCGTTTAGCGCATTAATCACATCATTAGTAACTAAGTTGCGACTAGCTAATTTATTCGGGTCAAGCCACAAACGCATTGCATAACGCCGTTCACCGAAAATAGTCGCTTCGCTGACTCCTTTAATACGCTTAAGATTGTCTACCAAATATAAATCCGCATAATTACTTAAGAATGAATTATCAAATTCATTCTTTTCGCTATAAAAACCCATCGCTAGGAGGATATTATTAGACTGTTTGCTAACAGTAACTCCAGTTTGTTTCACTACATCTGGTAACTGCGGTTGGGCTAAGGAAACTCGATTTTGCACGTCAACCGCCGCAATATCTTTATCCTTCGATGAGTCAAAAGTTACGGTAATCGTACTAGTACCATCATTACTACTGCTTGAAGTCATATACTTGATGCCTTCAATCCCGTTAATCTGACGCTCTAAGATGGTAGTAACAGTGGTTTCAATGACTTCCGCACTCGCTCCCACATAATTAGAAGTAACAATAATTTGTGTAGGGCTAATTTCTGGGTATTGTGCTGTAGGTAAGGTAGGAATACTAACAGCACCTGCTATTAAAATTATGATAGCACAGACACTAGTAAATACAGGTCTCTTAATAAAGAAATCAACAAACATGGGTTTTAAATAATGCTATGTAACTTATATTGTTTTCATCTGTAAAATATGCAAACAATGATTATTGCCGTTGAGGAACTATTGGTAAGCCGTCTCTCAGATTAAGTAAGCCAGAGACAATCATCTTTTCATCTGGTTGCAATCCTGACAGAACTTGGTAATTATTGCCAACAATCTCACCCAATTTCACAGTTTTTTGTCGTGCGACTAATTGGGTACCTCCTTGAGGAGATTTTATTGTTTGGGCAACAAAGACAAAATTTTGTCCAGCTATATGCGCCACTGATGTTATAGGAATCAATACTCCCCGTACTTGATGCCAAATTACCTTAGCACGGATCAATTGATTGGCTCGAAGTTGTTCATCGGAGTTGTCATAGATCGCTTTAATCAATATGGATTGAGAAGTATTGTTAATGTTAGGAGATATGAAGAATACTTGACTATGTCCTAAACTATGACCTTGTGCATTGATTAATTCCACAGGTAGACCCTCATGTAGTTCGGGACCACGCTCTAATGGTACAGAAATCCTCACTTCTAAAGGTTTATTTTGAGTCACGGTAGCTAGTACTGTAGTAGTACTCACAAAATCACCGATTTTCACCGGAATATCACCAACCGTGCCACTAAAAGGAGCTAATATTTTGTAGAACTGTAACTGGACTTGTTGTTGTCTGGTATTGGCATCAGCCTGTTGTAAAGATTTTTCGTACTGGGTTATGGTAGCTTCCTGCGCTTGAATTTGAGAATCGATCGCTGCTAATTGTGATTTAGAAGTAGCTAGTTTATCTATATATTGATCTTTAATTTGACGAGCTACAGCCCCTTGATCCGCTAAAGTAGAATAACGAGCATAATCTTTTTGATTTAGATGTAAATCGGCAACATCAGCCAGACGTTGCGCTTTAAGTGCTTTAAGATTAGCACGAGCATTGCCTAACTGCGCTTTTTGGACTTGTCCTGCAGCAAATACACTCCTGACTGCTGCTTGCTGTTGTCTCGCATCTACTTGCATGATGGGAGCGTTAGATGATACTACATCTCCTGACTTGACAAATATTTGGGAAACCTGACCTTGAATTCTGGGTTGGAGATTCACCGAACGTCTAGATTCTAGAGTCGCAATATATTCGGAAGATTCCTCAATATTACCTAATTGGACTGGAGCGAGTTGAACTGGAACTCCGGGAGGTGGACCATTAGCAGCTTTAGGATTAGATGGTTGAGCAGTGGTCAGTCGGAGAATAATAGCTGTTCCCCCGGCAATCAAGAGTACTACACCTAACAATAATTTAAGCCACCGCTCTTGGGAATATTTCTGCGGTGGCTCAGATGATGGCTGGGGAATTTTTTCTAAATCAGTTCCAGGTTCAGGGGATATCATAAGCTATCGTAATTTATAATTTACACATTAATTCAAGTAAGGATTTGGTGAGTACCTACAAAAATATAAATGTGGTGTTATGACTTAAATTATATAGGCTTAGTCATTTTTTCAATCCCCCGAAAGGGTGAATATCTAGATAAAATTCCTTAGTTCACCAATTCGGTAATTTGCCATCTAGGTGCTTGAGTACTGAGGGATAAACTGCAAACAAAGTTATCATAGGTGATGTATCTGTAAAACCGGACTTACACTAGCTCGGCATCAATAGTAAAGGTTTGAGTAAAGGTTTGGAGATGTTAACTTCATCAGAAACTCCCATAATTGCAGCAGTTGTGCTGGTAGTGTTCAGTATTTTGGCTTGGGGCTTTTATCGAGCCAAGGGTTTTGGCAAACTGGGAATTTTAGCCTGGTTACAATCGGTAGTTTTAATAGTTCCTTGGCTGCTGTTCTTTGGATTGTTTGCTGCTGGGATTTACATTAATATAGCGATCGTATTATTGTTGCTGGTAGTTTCAAGTGGAATCTATATCCTACTCGGTAAACAGCTACGTCAAGCAGGACTCGATGCCATAATCAAACAGAAAGCCACGGAAAGACTTGGGGCTGAAACTTTGAAAGCAAAAGCTCCTACTACAGACGACGGGCAAAATCCAGTGGTTACTGTAGATGTCATGCCCATACCGGAAGAAGACCTAAATAGCATTAAAGGTATTTTTGGTATTGACACATTCTTTGCCACAGAAACTATTGCTTATCAAGAAGGAGCTATATTCAAAGGTAACTTGCGAGGAGAACCAGAAACAGTTCACGATCGCCTGACACAAAGTTTACAGGGTCGATTGGGTAATAAATACCGCTTGTTTCTAGTGGAAAATACAGACAGAAGACCCGTGGTAATTGTATTACCTAGTCGCAAGGAAGACTCTTTATCCCTGCAAATATCCCAGAAAGCATTTGCTGTACTCTTACTCTTAGCAACTTTAGCTACTAATTTAGAAGCTGCGGGATTATTACTCAATTTTGACCTATTTGACCAACCAACCAGGTTTCCAGAAGCTTTACCCATAGGTCTAGGGGTGTTTGCAGTTTTATTGGTTCATGAAATTGGTCATTGGTTAATCGCTAGACGCTACCAAGTGCGCCTCAGCTGGCCTTTTTTTCTCCCAGCAGTCCAAATAGGTTCTTTTGGCGCTATTACTCGATTTGAATCTGTATTGCTGAACCGGAAAGTCCTATTTGATATTGCTTTAGCGGGACCAGCTTTTGGGGGGATTCTAGCATTGGTAATTTTGGTCATAGGTTTATTACTTTCCCATCCAGGTAGTTTATTTCAACTACCGAGTCAGTTTTTCCAAGGATCGATTTTAGTAGGAACTTTGGCGCGGGTCGTTTTAGGTCCAGCTTTACAGTCACCTGTAGTAGATATCCACCCCTTGGTAGTAGTTGGTTGGTTGGGATTAATTATCACTGCGTTAAATTTAATGCCAGCAGGACAATTGGACGGTGGGCGGATTATTCAGGCGATATATGGACGTAAAATAGCTGGACGGGCAACGATCGCTACTTTGGCTGTTTTAGCTTTAGTATCTCTGGGTAATTCTTTGGCTATGTATTGGGCGATCGTGATTGTTTTCTTACAAAGGGAGCAAGAACGCCCTAGTTTAAATGAAATTTCTGAGCCAGATGATGCTAGAGCCGCTTTAGGGCTTTTAGCTCTGTTTCTGATGATTACAACTCTTATACCATTAACTCCTGCTTTGGCTGGACGGTTAGGAATTGGGTAAGAAGTAAGGAGGTAGGTAGGAGGAATATTAACCTTTTCTTCTACCAACTTGTCTGAAATAGCGATCTTTCTTAAAACCATTTACAAAGCTGCTTCAAAAACCTGTTGCGCGGTAAGGTTAAGTTGAGGGAACATGGGGGAAATAATTAAATCGCTACTGATAAAGTTGGTAACTTGGTATTCATCCCCGACCAGCACACAAACCGAAAATGTAGGTTGCTTAGGGTCACCAATGAATTTTTTACCCCCTATAGCTCTATAGTCAACAATCCAGAATTCAGGAACGCCCATCTCTTCATAATCAGCAAATTTTTTATGATAATCATCCCGCCAGTTAGTACTGACAACTTCAACTACTAAGGGGACGGATGCAGATTGAGTGACTGTTGATTCCTTTTGAAAAAGAGGTTCATTATTAAGATTGTTAAGATTTAACAACAATACATCAGGGGAATAAGTAGATAGAGCAGAGGAAGTTTTAATGAATGCAGTTTTGGGAATAGTCAGCGGTAGTTTTAACCGTCTATACTCTAAAGTAATTTCTGCTGCTAAAAACCCAACAACTTTTTCATGATCCCCAGTTGGTGGTGCCATTTCCACAATTACTCCATTGTGTAGTTCATAGTGCTTTCCATTGTTGGGGAACCACTCGATAAATTCTTCGTAGATTACTAATTTGGGTAAAGTTTGAACCATAGTTACAACTAGAAGAAAGATAGGTTTAACGGGTAAGAGAGAGCATAATAGCGCGATCGCCTTTTTCTGTTACAACATAGAAATAGCTTGGTTTGATAAAATCTTTTTATGTTCGACAATTCATGTAAATTTCTGGTAGAGAACTTTTCTAGTGACTTCGCCACTTGGTTGTTAGGTGAACCCGTCACCCTAACCGAATTAAGTCCGACAGAACTTTCTTTAGAACCGATTCGGGCTGATGCTCTTATTTTACGACAATCCGAGGAAATGGTTCTCCATATAGAATTTCAGACTGACCCAGACGATGATATTCCCTTTCGGATGACTGACTATAGATTGCGGGGATATCGGCGATATCCCAAAAAGAGGATGCGTCAAATAGTTGTCTATTTAAGAAAGACTAATTCTGACAAAGTTAATCAAACTACATTTACACTCGAAAATACAGTTCATGAATTCGAGGTAATTCGCTTATGGGAACAACCAACAGAAATATTTTTGCAATTTCCTGGTTTGTTACCATTAGCAGTTTTGAGTAATACGGATGACAAAGTTAACACCTTACAGCAGGTAGCTACTGCGATTAACGAGATTACTGATAAAAAGATACAAAGTACTCTGACTGCATCTGCATTCATTTTGGCTGGGTTAGTATTAGAAAAGGAAGTAATTCAGCGTTTACTCAGGAGAGATATTATGCGCGAATCAGTAACTTATCAAGCACTAGTAGAAGAAATTCGGGAAGAACTTATTCCTGGAATTCGGGAAGAACTTATTCCTGGAATTCGGGAAGAACTTATTCCTGGAATTCGGGAAGAACTTATTCCTGGAATTCGGGAAGAACTTATTCCTGGAATTCGGGAAGAAGTCCAGGCGGAAACTGTTCGCCATATTGTGGTAAGTATGCTCAAAGAAGGCGTATCTATAGAGATAGTTGCCAAATTTACTGGTTTGACAGTTGAACAGGTACAACAATTGCAAATTACAGCAGCAAAAATTAACAGGGAGCAGGAAACTGGAGAAGAAGTATAGAAGATGGGCGTGATCGCCCATCTTTTATTCCTAATTCCCAGGATTATTTTAAGCAGGTGAAAGAGAGCTAACGCCAGCTTTTAAAACACCATGATTTAGTGTCCAACATTGGTCAGCTATTGGTAGAATATCTCCAGCATCATGTGTTACTACTAATAAAGTCCAGTGTTGTTTAAGCTGTCCTAATAAATTTACTAATTGTTTACGCATTGACCAATCTAAACCTGCTGTTGGTTCATCTAATAAGAGTAAATTTGGTTGACGAATCAATTGGACAGCTAAAGCTAAACGCCTCTGTTGTCCACCACTTAAAGCATAAGGCGATGTAGAAAGGGATAAATTCTCCAATCCAACTTCACTTAAAGCCTTTCTCACCTGTTCTGAACCTATTTCTGGATGTCCTAAACGCAATTCTTCCAGAATCGTCCCTCCACAAAAGTGGCGCTCTGGAAACTGAAACACTAATCCCGCTAATTGCTGTAGCTGTTCGGCGATCAGTGATTGTTCCCTCCATAAAACCGCGCCAGATGTAGGTTCAGCCAATCCAGATAAAATTTCTAGTAAGGTACTTTTTCCAGAACCACTAGGACCAATTACTAAACCTAGTCGCTGGGGTGCTAATTCTAAATTAACAGATTGCACAATTGCTTTTGGACAAGCTGTAGGATGATAAGTGAGATTTCTGAGATAAAGCATAAGAGAACAAATCACATCAACTTACTGATAAAAATTGCTACAAAAAATCAGGGAACTTGAACAACTTAACACAGTCTACATGCGTAGTAAATCAGCAATGGTAATTGACCTATGTTTTTTCTCGTACCTAAACCTAATTTAATTAAAATAGTTTGTCTAACGACGATCGCCGTAAGTTGCTGGATAGAACCTTCATGGGCTGGCGACCCATTCCGCAGCACCCAGCAGCATAAAATAGGGGATCAAACAGAAGGTGCTTTTAAAGCTATTTTTGAGCAGGGAAACTATCCAGCTACAGAAAGTTATCTCAAAAAAGCACTGGTGAGTGAGCCGAATGAGCCTTTAATCTATGCGATGAAAGCATCTTTAGCATATGGCGACCACGATTGGGTTACTCTGAAGCAATATAGCCAGAAAATTCTGGAAACTGGACAAAAGCTAATTCCTGCTGATCCATTGCGGGGTAATTTGTATACAGCTGTGGGTCATTTTTTTCATGGCGCAGTAGTACTCTTGGAGCAAGGAACAATTAATGGCGCAGGTGCTGCATTAAGTGAATTACAGCAAGTTTATGGGTATCTCGACAAAGCCGAAGCGATCGCGCCCAATGACCCAGAGTTAAACTTAATTCGCGGATATATGGATTTAATGCTGGCGGTTAATTTACCATTTGCTAGTCCAGATCAGGCGATCGAAAATTTACAGAAAAATGCTGCGCCTAAATATTTGGTAGTGCGCGGAATAGCTCTAGCATACCGAGATTTAAAGGACTATTCCCCAGCGTTAGATTACGCCAACCAAGCTGTCAAAATAACCCCAGATAATCCAGAAATTTATTATCTCAGAGCACAAATACTACACGAAAAAGGATATAGGGAAAAAAAGAAAGATTTACTCAAGGAAGCCATCTCCAATTTTGACATAGCTTTAAATAAGAAAGCTCAATTACCAGCTAATTTAGTTAAACAAATTCAACGAGAACATGATTTAGCTGTGAGTCGGATGAATAGTTTATAGCGGAAGTCGGGAGTATTTCTATCTCATTCAAGTAAATATCGCTATAATAGTGCTTTGATTATGTCAATTAGGCGCAAATTTTCTATTTTTTGATAAAATGCAGATCCAATTCCGCGAGTTTAATCCTTTTGATGTCTGGATTTGGTGGAAATTCACCGTTGTTCCTTCTCAAAAGGAAAAACAATATGTAGAAGAAGTATTTCATTCATGGTTTTATCTGGGTAAACTGGGCGCATTTAATGCGGAGAATCTCCAAGTTCAGGATACAGGTGTGGAGATTAGTTATCTGGATTATGACGCGCAGGGCTATGACAAAAGCTTACTGGCGCTAATGCATAATATGGGTGAATTTGAGTATAATGGGGAATGGGCGCGTTGTTGGTTTGATTTGGGAACTAGTGATGCGATCGCTTTGGATATTTTGATTAATTCACTCACCCAAATAAGTGCTGAATATGTAACTATCGAAATCCTCTTCATGGGCGGGGAAAATGAAGGCTGGCCTGTGGAAGAGGATGAAAGTCATTCCCATTCTATTTACGATAATTAGCTGATTTAGTGGAGGAAAATGCATAAATCTGGCGAAATCAGGGTGATAGTTTTAGCATTAATTCGGGATGGACAACGGATATTCGTTTCCGAAGGTTACGACCCAGCCAAGCGATCGCACTTTTATCGCGCTCTGGGAGGAGGAGTGGAGTTTGGTGAAACCAGTAGGATAGCGTTAGAAAGAGAATTCCAGGAAGAAATTCAAGCAAAATTGACGAATATCCGTTATTTGACTTGTATAGAGAACCTGTTTACCTATAACAATCAACAGGGACATGAAATTATTCAACTCTATGAATGTGACTTTGCGGATTCCCAATTTTATAAAATCCCCAGTTTGACTTTTGCGGAAACGCCAGAACATCAACATCGCGCTCTGTGGATAGATATAGCTAAATTTCAATCTGGAGAGTTAAGACTAGTCCCGGAAATTTTTCTACAATATTTGTAACGTCTCATGTAAAGTCTAATCTTGTCGCTTATCCCATTTCCCAAATAGAAATTTCATTCTTGCTATGAAATATGTCACATATAAGTTTAATGTTAAGCAATACCACTTGATGAGCGAAGTTGGTGTTTTCAAAGCAGGTTACAGGTCCGAGCTAATTAATGGTCAAGTTGTAGAAATGTCCCCAATTACCACTTTTCACACAGCTTGTGTCGAGAGATTAAATAAGGCATTTTCAGAACTTTTAATTGATTTGGCTATAGTCAGTGTTCAAAATCGGGTTATCCTGAGTAACCTATCTGAAACCCAACCTGACATAGCATTACTCAAACCTGGTACAGACTTTTACCCTGCTGAAAATCCCGTAACGTCAGATATATTTTTGTTGGTCGAAGTCGCTGATACAGGAATTGAATATGATATAAATTTCAAAATCCCCCTCTATGCTACTCATGGGGTTCCTGAAGTTTGGTTAGTAAATATTGTAGAACAGGTAGTTGTTGTCTACTCGCAACCTGAAACAGATGGTTATAGAGAAGTTAATATCTACCAAAGGGGAGAAAATTTATGTTTAACTCCTTTTCCCACAATTAATCTCCCTGTGAATCAGATTTTAGGAGGGTAACTATCATTATGCAATTAGTCACAAACCGCTTTGATGTAGAACAATATCACTTAATGAACATACCTGGAATTCTCACAGAAGATGACAGAGTGGAGTTAATTAATGGGGAAATTGTGGAAATGTCACCAATTGGTAGACTTCATTCGGGACGAGTGAATAGATTAACTAGTCTGTTCACAAAACTTCTAGGTGATTTAGTTGTAGTTGCTATCCAAAATCCTATTGTCCTGAATAACCTCTCTGAACCACAACCTGATGTAGCATTGCTCAAACCTAGAACGGATTTCTATGAGTCTGTACTTCCCCAAGTATCAGATATATTTTTGTTAGTTGAGGTCTCTGATACAACTCTTGTATATGACAGAGATGTAAAAATTCCTCTCTATGCTACTCATGGGGTTCCTGAAGTTTGGCTAGTAAATGTTGCGGAACAGGTAGTTGTTGTCTACTCGCAACCTGGAACAGATGGTTATAGAGAAGTTAATATCTACCAAAGGGGAGAAAATTTATGTTTAACTGCTTTTCCCACAATTAATCTCCCTGTTAATCAGATTTTAGGATAGAGAAAATAATCAGTAAAGGGTAACTATCACTATGCAATTAACCACAAACCGCTTTGATGTAGAGCAATATCACTTAATGAACATACCTGGAATTCTCACAGAAGATGACAGAGTAGAGTTAATTAATGGGGAAATTGTGGAAATGTCACCAATTGGTAGATTTCACGCAGCTTATGTGAATAGATTAACTAGTCTGTTCACAGAACTGCTAGGTCGTTTGGTTATAGTCAGCGTCCAAAATCCGGTTATCCTGAATAACTTATCTGAACCGCAACCTGATGTAACACTTCTCAAACCTAAGCGGGATTTTTATAAATCTGGAATTGCTCAAGTATCAGATGTCTTTTTGTTAGTTGAGGTTGCTGATACAACTCTTAAATATGATAGAGATATTAAGATTCCCCTCTATGCTAAAAATGGTGTTGCTGAAGTTTGGCTAGTAAATATTGTAGAACAGATAATTGTTGTCTACTCTCAACCAAAGACAGATGGTTATCAAGAAGTTAAAATTTTTCAACCCGGAGATAATTTAATTTTAACTGCTTTTCCCAACATTAATTTCGCAGTTAATCAAATATTGCTCATAGGCGATTAATCGGTAAAGGAGAATGGGAGTATTTGTTTTTCCAACATACACAAACTCTCTTTTTTGTTTTTTCCTACTTACCACCGTAATAGAAAGCAATTTCTTTCTCTTTCAACGGCGCAAAACCAGCATCAACTAGTTTTTGGTCAAGTTCTGCTTGGGGAATATGCTTTGCGCCAATGCGGACAATGCGCGATCGCATGGTGTTGGATACTCCACTGCGCTGTCTACCAGCTTCCAATTCCATCACATCTCGATACAGTGTTAACTTGGCGAGGGGAATAGGAGTACCATCAAAATCAATTCCTTGGGCGATCGCCTGATCGATCGCTTCAGCGCCAGTAGTAGATGAATTTTCCAGAGTAGTTTCAGCAGTCATATATAGTTTAAATTTCTTTTTCTCAAGGCTATAAGTATATTTTACCAGCCTTGATGACGATCCCGATATCAACCCGTATTTCTCATCCCCGCAGCGATCCCATTAATTGTAAGTAATGCTCCTCGTAATAGTTCCCCTTTGCTGTAACGCGAGTGGATAATTCCAGAAGTAGTGATGTTCTTATGCTGGCGGAGTCGCTTCAGCAAAGAAACTTGAATAAACCCCAGAGGAACAATTGTGCCGTTACGCAGTTGGACTGACCGCTGTAACATGGGTTCACCATCTAATAATCGATTATGTCCGGTGATGTTTAAAACTAAATCCCTCGTAAGATAGAATTCATGGGCAATTTGGCTAAAAACTTGTTCAAATCTAGGTTTGTCAGCAGGGTTAGACAATTCTTGAACGTAATGTCTAGCCATTTCTATATCTACCTTAGCCAAAGTCATTTCTGCTTTGGAAATCACCATTTTGAAAAAAGGCCATTTGACGTAAAAATAGCGCAGCAATTTCAAATGTTCTTCTGGTTGCTCGTTTAAGAACTCCTGTAAAGCAGCGCCAACTCCATACCAAGAAGGTAACAAGACGCGAGTTTGAGTCCAACTAAATACCCACGGTATAGCCCGCAAGCTACTCAAATCCTTCTTACCCGATGGACGACGGGCTGGACGAGAGCTAATTTGTAACTGGCTAATTTCTTCAATCGGTGTAACTTGGTGGAAGAAATCAATAAAATCAGGTTGCTCGTAAATCAACGCTCGATAATGTTGGCGCGATCGCGCCGAGATTTCTTCCATAATTTCATTCCAAGGCGCAATATCATCAAATCCAGTCCGAAGTAAACTGGCTTCAATTACTGCTGTGGTGATAGTTTCTATATGATAGAGCGCCAAGTCCAACAAAGAATACTTGGAAGCTAAAACTTCACCTTGTTCAGTAATCTTGATTCTCCCATTAATACTATGACCAGGTTGCGCCAAAATCGCCTCATAAGCTGGACCTCCTCCTCGTCCTACAGAACCACCTCGACCATGGAAAATCCGTAAGTCAACCCCATATTCTTCAGCTATTTTCTGTAGAGATTTCTGTGCTTTATGGATTTCCCAATTACTGCTTAAAAAGCCAGAGTCTTTATTACTGTCTGAGTAACCCAGCATCACTTCTTGCAAATTGGGAGTGAGGACAGATACCGGAGCTGATTCATCTACATCTGATTCAACATTTGCTGGTAAGTATCCACCCCTCAATAAAGCACGATATAAAGGAAGTGCAAAAAGTTGCTGTAAAACGCTTTGAGAGCGTTGTAAATCTTCTACTGTTTCAAATAAGGGGACAACTTGAATCGTTCCCACAGCGATCGCTGGGTCAAATAGGCGTGCTTCTTTCGCTAAGAGTAAAACCTCTAGGACATCACTAACATCACTACACATACTAATAATGTATGTTTGACAGATATTGATCCCAAACTCTTGTTGGAGCGATCGCACAACGCGGAAAGTTTCAATCACATCGTTGGCTTTTTCGGAAAATGGTAATTCGGAGGGAATGAGGGGTCGTCTGGTGCGTAATTCTCCAGTTAACCACACCACCCGCTCTGCTTCTGAAAGCTGATTATAGGGTTGAGGTAAGATTTGCAAATATTCCAGAATCTCATTCAGTGCATCTGAATGACGGGATGATTCTTGACGAATATCAAGCTGAGTCAAGTTAAAGTCAAAAATTTCCACTTGACAGATCAGGTTTTCCAGTTCACGACAGCTTAACCCAGTTTCAGTCAGGTTGTGCTGAATTAATGTGAGTTCTACTAAAAAATCTCCCCCAGAACGGTAAAGTGGCGCATCTGGGTTTTTGGGCGTTTCCCGATTGTATAAAGCTAAATTGCGGTCTCTGGTATTTTCCAGCCGTCTGAGAATATAAGAAAGTTTCAACCGATATGGTTCTTGACGGTAGCGCAGCGCTAGAGCATCATAGACTTCACTCAACTGGGATTGGTCCAATTCCAAGGATTCTAACAAATCTGGGAGAACATCACTCCAGTGCATAGAAATGCTCAATAAATCAATCAGCTGCTTCACTGATTTGATATATCTTTCCAAAACCATTTTTCGCTGATAACAAGCGGTCTTCCAGGTGATTTCTGGAGTTACAGCCGGATTCCCATCCCGGTCTGAACCCACCCAAGAACCGAAAGAGCAGAAATTTTTATTTGGTGGCTCTAGCCAAGGAAATGTTTGGTGTAGGGAGTATTTCAGGCGCTTATAGAGTTGGGGAATACCATCAAATAAAACTTCTTGAAAATAATGTAAGGCGTAATCTACTTCATCGAGTACCGTAGGTTTAAACTGGTGTAGCTCGTCTGTGCGCCACCAGAGGCGAATTTCTTCCGTCAATCTTTCCCTGAGTTCTACTACTTCCCAAGGATGAGCGCTAGCACCACCAGGTTGACTTTCAATGGCATCAAGCCGTTGAAGCAAACTAACTACTTGACGCTGCTTCTCCCTAATAGTATGACGCACAATTTCGGTGGGATGTGCTGTAAAGACTAACCGGATATCTAATTGAGAAATTAGGCGTTGAATTTGTTGGGGTGGTACATTTAGTCTATACAGCAATGGGTATAGAGCAGCAAAAGTCCCTTTTTGCTTGTTTTCTTTTTTATCAATCCAACTTTGGGTCTGCAAATCCGGTTCTAAAGACCTAGTAATCGGTAAATCATCTTCTCCTTGGTTAGTAGAATAGATGATTTGGGGGATATTGTCCTGATTTGGGGATGCGCTCCCAGGATCAACATAACGGATTAGTTGCTGTCTTTGTTCATACTCCTGCTCGATGATGTTAATCAACTGAAAATACAAAGCGAAAGCGCGAGCAGCACGAATTGCTTCGTTGATATTCAGTTGTTCAATTAATTCCACCGCAGCAGCCGTTTTTCCATATGTAGCTTGTCCTTCAGGCGAGCATAAGTCATGTAGCTGCCGTAGTAGATCCACCATTTTTTGACCACATTCCTGGCGCAGCACTGATTCCCACAACTCCTCTACTACCTGTAGACGATGACGCAAGAATAATTCCGACATAGGGTAGAAATTAGTTGTTGAAGATAATAAAAGGGAACTCATATTTGCTGTTCCTATCAAGCCAATTACTGTTTACAATTCAGCCGCTCTACTATTTGTGGGAGATGTCCTCAGATTATCCGGAGCCACCAAATGACTTAATGTATGATTTTTAACGCTACTTCGATTCTATATCTTCTGGGAATGGCAAAATCGGCAGGCGATCGCCACGAAATAATTCTTCACTAGCGGAACCGAGAGCTACGATGGCGTTACCCGTAGCTTTCCCTGTCAAGATTAGCAGTAGTATAGAAGCTGTACCTATTTGTAAAAGCATAGTTTTGGGGATAATAAATGGTAAAAGAAGAGGTAAAAGACAAACTGCTCCCTGCATATAACTATCTTTGCCCATTTTGCCAGCTATAAAGGTAACAAAATTGTGAAAAAAAAACAGCAAAATGTGATAATTCTATGGTTCTAGTTGACGAATATAGGCAAAATCCCCAAAAGTTGCTTCTTTGTTTGAGTTAACCGCGCATGAAAACAGCATTACTTGATCACCAGCAATCCTTGGTTCAATGGATAAGTCGAGCAACAGGGATCAACACTTTTGGGGTGAAAGTCCGGTTGCTAGGAAATGACCTACATATACTTTGCGAAGGTACAGATTGTCCCCTGAGGTGGCGAACTTTGGCTGATTTGCTGCAAGCGCTACAACAAACTGACTTAGATAACCTAATTACGGGCGAACAATCCCCAATATACCAAGTATTTGTCTATGGTCGCAAAAAAGGAGAATACCGTCCCCAATGGTGTCATCGAGTATACTTAAATCAACTAGATAAACACTTAGAACAGGTGGAGCAAGCACTACTAGTAGACTCAGAAAAAGCAAACCAGGTGGGTGGGGCGTTGATTGTCTCGAACGAGAGTTTGTCCCGTCAAGGTAACCCAGATGCGATCGCTCGTTATCTGAGTGAGAGCTTGAGCAATTTAGGTATAGCAGTAAAGGTACAAATTAGGCAATATCAGTCCAAGGCGAGCAATCAATCGGTAGTTAATCGCTTGTGGATCTTATGTCAGTCCAGTTATAGTCCAGATGCGCGATTTTTAGCCGAATCCATCGCCGAAAAATTGCGCCACCTCAAGTTAACTGGTTTTGATGATGCGATGATTGTTTATCAGGTACGGGGTGAAATACAACCTGAGTGGCGATTGCGCGTAGATTTGACACCTCCTGAAGTTATGCTCAAGGAATGGGCCCGTTGGGGTGATGTCCAGGCGATCGCTAGGCTATTAACGACAGTATTCTTAGAAGTAAAAGTGGCTGTCCAAGTGTCTCTGAAAGAATCTACCTTACATATTTTCTGTACCCCAGCATCCGACCCCTTAAAAATATCTCCGGTTCCAGATCAGAAACTTTGCTCCCAAGTGGTGATCTCCCAATTAGAAGTAATAGCTCCCCAAGGAATCCTGGCTACTACTATCTATGGGCAAAAAACAGGCGACCAAGAACCCGCTTGGATCGACTGGTTATCCCTCCCCGCTTCAGTGCATCCAGAGTTGGCTACAGCCACGCTAAATTTAGCCGGTTCTGGGGATGAACCAGCGATGATTTTCTTACTGGAGCGGTTGCTCAATCCTGATTTGGATTGGCGACTGAAAACAGGGGGTATTCGTGTCCTCTGCCGGCGTAAAGGTGATTTATTGCACATTATGTGTGATGCACCCATATGTCCACCCCGCCATCAAGTAGCCAGTAAAGTTACACAGTTTATCCGCCAATTGAAAATACCTGGTATTATTGGTGTGCGTGTCTATGGAAGGCGTGCAGGTGATAAGGAACCTGGTTGGCATCAAGGCTTGGATTTTAAACAACGTCCACGTTTAGTACCCGAAGCTACACCAGAGTTTGCTGCTACCGCTAAGTATGTTGATACTTTGATGACACTAGAAGCAGCAGAGCCAGTTCTGCGTCCAGAGTTAACGCCCCAGGAAGTGCAAAGCTTAGTCAATCAGGTGACACAAAATTGGCTAGCTACTATGAGTAATCAGATGAAAAAGTTACTCTTGGGTAGTCAGCTGTTTACAGAAGTCTGTCCAGAAAATCAGGAGCCTAGTTTTGATGGACATAAATTACAAGGTGGATTTATTTGGATTTGTTTAGGAATTATATTAACGCTTCAAGCTGACTGGATGTTGGGTTATGTAGCTGCTCAGATGAGTAGGAACTTATCAAAAAATACTAGTAAATCGCCATCATCTGTTATAAAACTTGACCAATCTGGGAAATCAGCGGAATTGTTTGCGCCTAATCCCACATCATCCCCTGCTGAACAGGAATCTTCTCGTACATTTAATGCTTCTGGTTTTACCCAAAATGGCAATCCTGGACAATTACCATCCGCACCTTTAAAAGAAAAAGCTACCGCTACTGCTATTCTTTTAGCAGCGCGATCGCCCTATCCCAGTTTTAAAGCTAGACAATTAGATGAACAACTAGCTCTATATAAACAGCGTTTAGCTACAAATGGACATCCGCCAGATGTGTTAATTATCGGTTCTTCGCGGGCGCTGAGAGGTGTTGACCCTGCAGCCCTTTCTCAAGCCCTAACAAGTCGTGTCCATGCTAATCTAGATGTGTTTAATTTTGGCATTAATGGGGCAACAGCTCAGGTTGTAGATTTTATTATCAGTAAAGTACTGGAAACTGCGGAACTACCAAAAATCATCCTTTGGGCAGATGGCTCGCGAGCGCTGAATGATGGACGTGAAGATATCACATTTAATGCGATCGCCGCCTCAGAAGGTTACCAAAAAGTATTACAAAAGGGAGTTGGAGTGAGCGAGAACGTACCTCAGCCCAACAACAATTCTGCACAACATCAACTTGAGAACAAACCAGAAACCAGTAGCTATCAAGCTGCTAATCAGTGGTTAAACCAAGCTTTATCCCACCTATCTGCAAGCTATAGAAACAGAGACCAAATTAAAATCTTATTGCAAAGACAACTCAATTATTTACCTTTTAGCGGCTATGCTAATACATCTGGATCTATAGCTAAATCCAACAACGACCCAGAAGAGGATAATTTACATCAGGAAGTTGATTTTGATGGATTCTTACCTTTATCAATTCGATTTAACCCGACCTTATATTTCCAAAAACATCCAAGAGTACCAGGTGATTATGACAATGACTATAATACCTTTCAGCTAGGCGGTAAGCAAGATAAAGCCTTACAATCAGTTGTAGAATTTACAAAATTGCATAAAATAGCTTTAATATTCGTAAATATGCCCTTAACAGGAGAATATTTAGACCCACTACGGAGAAAACGCGAACAAGAATTTCAACACTATATGTTAAGTATGGAGATGAAAAATAACAGTTTTATCTATCGAGATTTAAGTCAAATATGGCTGACAGCGAATGACTACTTTTCCGATCCCAGTCACCTGAACCGTTATGGAGCATATGAAGTTTCCCAAAGACTAGCTAATGACCCCATGATTCCTTGGTTAGTTAAATAGAGCAATTGTTTCTCCGAAGATAAAATGAATTTCATCTCAGTTTTTTACGGTCTTTTTTTATTGAGTGTCTTAGGGATTTACTGGACATTAACAGAACAAAATTTGCGCCTATGGACATTACTAGTAGCTAGTATTGTATTCTATAGTTCCTTAAATATCCAGTATCTACCATTACTCCTAGTGCTGACGTTGATTAACTTTCGTCTAGGATTAGAAATTGGCAAAAATTCCTTGTCAGACAAAAATACCGCCAATGAGAAACTGACGGAGGAAGAACGACAATTAGCTCAAGCAGATTGGAATTCTCATGGAGTCAAAATTTTGTGGTTAGGGATAGGATTGAATGTTCTCCTACTTTTAGGCTTCAAATATATACCTGGATTAATAAAATTAGGATTTGATCCTAATACAAGTTCCGCAAATTCAAATTTTAAATTAGTTGCTCCCTTAGGAATTTCATTCTTTACATTTGAGTGTATTGCTTATTTAATCGATGTCTATCGGGGTGCGCCGGCGACGCAAAATTTGCTCAAATTCGCCACATATAAACTATTTTTTGCCAAACTCATCTCAGGACCAATTACCCGTTATCACAACTTAGCTGCTCAATTTAATACATTACAATTTCCCAATATTGACCGGATTGCCGAAGGCTTGTGGTTAATTGCTAGAGGTGCTGTTAAAAAAGGAATTTTTGCCGACAACTTGGGTATTTTTGTAGACCTATGTTTTGGTAATTTACAACGAGCAGGTAGTACTGACCTCCGCCTAGCTACTTTTGCCTATGGATTACAATTATATTTAGATTTTAATGGCTACGTAGATATTGTCCGTGGTAGCGCTATTCTATTTGGCTTAACTTTGCCAGAAAACTTTGATTTTCCTTACTTCAGCACCAATATTGGTGATTTTTGGCGTCGTTGGCATATGACTTTAGGCGATTGGTTGCGTAACTACCTATACTTTCCTTTGGGTGGTTCCCGACGGGGATTATTGCGTACTTGCGCCAATCTCTTAATTGTGATGTTAATAGCAGGGATTTGGCATGGTTCTGCGTGGGGTTTTGTGGTTTGGGGAGCATTGCATGGTATGGCGCTGGTAGTCCACCGACTAACACACTCAATTAGTCAAAGCTTTCCAGTCATGGAGAAATTTTGGCAAAATCCACTGGGGTTAACTCTAGCTTGGAGCTTGACCCAAATTATGGTTTTCACATCTTGGATTTGGTTTCGTCTCCCCAATCTGCAGGACTCTGCTTTTGTCACCCGCAATCTTTTTGGAAAAACAGCTGATGCGCAGTTTTCCCAAAAAGTTTATTTAGAAGCTTTGAATATGAGTCAGTCACAACTCTGTTTGGTCTTGATTATCATAGGAATGATGATGAGTCTTACCTATATGTTTAATCGAGGAATGAAGTTAGAGTTTAGCTGGCCCATCAAACTGGTTTTTGTCCCTTTATGCTTCTATGCTGTTTGGTTATTAGCTCCTGAAGGGAGTTTACCTTATATATACTTTGACTTTTAGGCTTCACATAACCGTATTGATGATACGGGAGAATTTGGCAAAATGACACCATCTAGATTTACACCATCTAGATTTGCACCCCAGAGTTTTGCGCCTCTAAGATTAGCTCCTTGTAAATTAGCACCTGATAGATTCGCCTGTCTCAAATCAGCCCAACTGAGGTCAGCAGCCATTAAATTAGCTTCACTCAAGTTAGCCCGAAATAGAAAAGCATTACCTAAATGAGTTTTAGTTAAATTAGTTTTATAGAGAGTAGCTTGATAAAGATAAGCTCCCATAACATCTGCTGAATGTAAATTCGCACCACTCAAATCAGCTGCGATCAAATTGACTTTAATCAAATTACTAAAACTCAGATTACTGCGAATTAACTTAGCTCCCCCCAAATCCGCATCTCGCAAATTGGCTCCGCTTAAATCTGTGCCAATCAAATTTGCATTACACATCAAAGACCCTCTGAGATCGGATAAACTCAAATCAGCACCAATCAAATTAGTTTGACTCAAATCAGCCTGTTTTAATATTCCACCTTGTAAACTTGCTGCTGCAAAATTAGCTGATTTTAAATTAGCTTCAACAAGATTTGATCGACTCAGATCAGCACTACTCAAATCAGCATAACTCAAGTTAGTCCGCACAAGTAAAGCTTGGGCTAAATCTACCTTAGCCAAATTTACTCCTTGAAGATTTGCGCCACGGAGATTTGCACCTCGCAGGTCAGAGGTACTGAGGTCAATTTGAATCTGGGGATTTTCCTGACGCCATTTTATCCACACTACCGCACCTGCTTTGAGTAAAGCCAGATGCTCTAAATTTGCCATTGTTCCCCTCCTTTACTCCTTACGTTTTGTCAGTAGTTGTTCTCGACCAGGTGCATTTTCAATCGCTGTCAGAGCGCCCGCTGCTCCTGCGAGAATATCGCGCTCATTTCCGCCTAAATACAGTCTACCAAAGCTACCAACAGCTTGTACTTCTAGAATATTAATTGAAGCTGTTTTTTCTGCTTCATTCGCCGCTAATGCAGCATAAGCAGCTGGTTCAACCTCTAAGACATACAAAGTTTGTCCTGCTAAGAGCAACTGTCCTCGACGAGTACGATTGATTAACTGTGTTTGGTAAGCGTCTATATTACGAATAATCTGACTAGAAACAACTCTTGGTTTCAGACAGTCTTCCTTTTTCACACCTAAGGTTGTTAAAATCGCTTGACCAGCCGCACGGGTTTCCCCTTGGGAATGAGAATGAACCTCCAAGAGACCGTATAATCGTTCCACCACTTGTACTCCTGGACGGACAGAAGCAGCTTTGAGAGCTACATCTGTAATTTTATTAATTTCAATTCCTGGGGATATCTCAATCCATAGGGATGTATCCCCTGGTAATGGCAAAAACCCTTGGGCTACCGTTCCCATGTATGCATGTTGTGGTTGCAGACTATCTAGAAATACGAAACTGCGTAGTTCTACTCCCAAAGTTGGCTTCTCCAGTTGCGAGGGTAAAGTTTATCTATCGCAATATATGAGTGTACCGTTAAATTAACGCCAGTTTGACAGAGTTATTCTAGTAATGATGAGCAAAATATCAATTACACTCACAGGACTTGGTGATGAATTTCAAGGTATTACTACAGCTGAATATTCCCTTTTTGACCACTTTATTTATATTGCTTGTATATTTATGTGTGAAACAATGTTTCGTCAACGGTAGTTGTATTCAGGAAGCTAGAGGAGAAGTAAGATCTGAATATCTTAAATTAGCAACTGGGAACAAGTCCCCCAGGTCTGAGTTACAAGCCCTATTGGACAATGTGGTGAAGACACAGCATTTACCAGGGATAACAATGTATATTTCTACTCCTCAAGGTAAGTGGCAAGTTGCATCTGGTGTCAGAAGCTGGGAATCTCATCAGCGGATGCTTCCGGGTGATGGTTTTTCCATTGCGAGCACAAGTAAAACCTTTGTGGCGGTGGTAGTTTTACAGTTGGTACAAGAGGGATGGATCGATTTAGACGAGGCGATCGCTTCCTATTTACCAAAATCAGTCAGCAAAAACATCCCATTTAGCCACGCAATTACAGTCCGACAACTGTTGAATCATACCAGTGGAGTCGCTGAATACCTCTCAACTCCCAGTTTTATTGATGCGACTAAACATAGAGACAGATCCCATCCTTGGACAGCTATAGAAGCGATCAAATACATGTTTGGTCAAAATCCTAAAGCGCTTCCTGGAGAACAATATTCTTATACAGATACTAACTATATTCTTTTGCAATTGATTGTGGAAGATATTACTAGGAGAACTCTAGCCCAAGAGATGCGCGATCGCATTTTAAATCCCCTGGGTCTAAAGCATACTTATACAGAACTACAAGAACCAACCCAAGCGGATTTAGTTACAGGTTATGGTAATAACAATAAGTATGGTAAACCACAGAGCTTTGCTCAAATCAATGATGGTAATGGTTTAGGGGATGGAGGGCTTATTTCTAATGGTGAAGATTTAAGTAAATTTATTCAAATCTTAGTTGGTAGTAATAGATTACTGTCAGACAAAACTAAACAAGAAATGTTCAAATTCATTGACGACCACCAAGGTTCCGAATATGGCTTGGGATTAGAATGCTCAAACACATCCTTTGGTAAAGCTTTTGGACATACAGGAAGTGCTTATGGTATGGTTTCGGCTATGCTATATCTGCCTAGTCGCAATACTACTGTAGTAGTACTAGCGAATCAGAAAGGTATAGATCCCAAGGCGATCGCAGTCAAAGGTTTAGAGGTTATTTTGGCTAAAGAGTAATATTGAGTAGAATTTACCTGTACGGAAAAAAGGCTCGGCTAGAGCCGAACCTTTTTTAAAATACCAAGCATTTACTACACCAAGAATAATTTATAACAACTTATAATTTTGCACATCTACCTATAGACTGTATTTAAATATCCCAATAAGTGGTAAAGGCTTACTTGAGTTTTGGATAGAAAAAGCTTTGGTTCATAACCAAAGCTTGACATCATTGCTGTGCTTAACAACGTACAAAATTAATTTAATACTTCTCGGCTGATAAATCATCTTCCTATGGGATGTATCCAAATATTCCCTAACCTGATATGGCGGGAGCGGCTTGATTAAAGTTCATTTTCATTTCCGAGGAATACAAATTTTGCCAGAACTGCTATTTAGAAAAGATAGTGTATGGAGTTTAATTTATTAAATATAAATGTCGCTTAAATACAAAAAGGGCTTGGTTATCATCCAAGCCCATATATATACCAAGTGTTTACCATATATATTTAATTTAGACTCAGTTTACCTGAATATCATCTATCTATAGTAGGTGGAAAAATCTCACATAAATTGTTAGTAACTGAGACTTACAGTGAGGGGTATAGGGTATTAGGAGGGAACAGGGAACAGCAAGAAAAACCTGCTTGAAGGGCTTGTAATTAATTCCCATAAAAAAAGGTTTAGCAGAACGCTAAACCTTTATAGAAAGCAGTTATTCGACACACCAAAACTAATTTAAATCTAGTTTTCTTTTTATTCATCTTTCTCTAGGATGTGTTTAATTATGAGCAAATATGGTAGTAGACTACAGCGGGAGTAAAGAGTCGGGAATTGGATGCCGGGGGAATAGTATCTAATTGCTAACATGGTGCAAATTTATGTCTTCGGGAAGATGAAAACCCCATATTCCCTGCTCTAAGAAACTTCATTACCCAGAATAAATCTTAAACTCCAAAACAGAACTAAAATGGCAATAGCTAACCAATCCCCCCGGCGCAATGTTAATTCATGCCATTTTACTTTGTGGGTATTGGGAGTAGTAAAACCTCTGACCATCATCGCATTAGATATTTGCTCTGCTCTTAAAAGGAGGTTTTGTAATAATCTCTCAGCTACAATCATCCAAACTTTGACTGTACCTTTTAATCCTAGTTTTTTCCAATTAATCGCCCTAGTCATTACAGACCGGACTAAGTTTTGAATTTCTTCTAAAACTAGAGGAATAAAGCGTAAAGACAGCGTTAAAGTCAAAATAATCTCTGTAATTGGTAACTTCAGCCGTTTTAAAGGTTGCATTAAACTTTCCAGTCCAGAAGTGATTTCTTCAGGAGCGGCTGTTAATAAGTACAAATTAGTACTATAAATTAATGTAAAAACTATTGTACTCAGTCCAATACCTAAATCTAGAGAATGGCGATTTACTTTAAAAATTCCTTGATGAAATATGACATAACTGTAATCCTTTTTTCCCTTTGTCAACTCAGGATTTGGGGGAGAGGTGGTTTTTGTTTGGACTAAAACTTGTTCATTAGCTGGTAGGCGTGGTTGGTAATCTATTCCCAGTCCATCAGGGCTGAAAGCCGTAATCGCCAAAACCATCAAGGATAAGACTAATAACCAACCCATTTGCTGTCGCCATACTCTGACGGGAATTCTCGCCAATAGAGTAATCAGGATCAAGATTGCTACCAGACTTACGCGCCAAAAATTGTTAGCTATAATATAGCTAGTTAAAAAACTCATCAACCAACCCAACTTGACTCTAGGGTCAAGTCTATGTAACCAAGTTTGTGGCTGATCTATATAAAGTCCTAATGGTAGCGATCGCAGTAAATCCATTTACACCTAATATTATTGGAATATTATTTGACGCGGGTTGCTCTATTCACATTACCACCAGACTCCATCTCTCGAACTTTCTTACTCCGCCAGATCAACTTAATCGGTGTACCTTTGAAACCCAATTGTTCGCGAAACTGTCTCTCAATATAGCGGCGATAGTTTTCATTAAATCGCTTTGCTTCATTCACAAACAAAGCGATCGTCGGAGGTTGGGTAGTAACCTGTGTCCCATAGTAAATCTTACCCTGACGACCACCGCGAGAGGTAGGAGGAGAATGCCAACTCACAGCATCTGTCAGCACTTCATTAATTACTGATGTACTAACGCGACGCTTATGTGCCTCCGATGCTTGATTGACGAATTCTAAGATTTTTTCCACTCTTTGACCAGACAAAGCACTGACGAATATAGTATCAGCCCATTCACTAAAATGTAAACGTTCTTGTAAAGCTTTTTCATAGTCATAAATAGTGTAGGAGTCTTTTTCCACAGCATCCCACTTATTTACCACCAAAACGCAAGCACGTCCTTCTTCCATAATCCGTCCAGCCAATTTTTGGTCTTGCTCAGTCGCTCCATCTACAGCATCTAAGACCAACAAAACGACATCAGAACGGCGAATTGCTTTAAAAGCACGGTTAATGCTGAAGAATTCCGCACCATATTCTACGTTTTTCTTTTTGCGAATTCCCGCAGTATCGATCAAGCGGTAAGTTTGTCCTTCCCGTTCGATCAATGTATCAATTGCATCGCGAGTTGTTCCAGAAATGGGACTGACAATGGCTCTTTCTTCACCCACAAAAGCATTTAATAAACTGGATTTACCCACATTTGGGCGGCCAATAATTGCCACCTTGATTTCTTGGGCATCTATTTCTGGTGCAACTGTAGGAATATAATGCAATAATTCGTCTAGTAACTCTCCCGTACCACTTCCATGTATGGCTGAAATAGGATAAGGTTCGCTTAATCCTAATTGCCAAAAATCAGCAGCTTGAATCATCCCATGTTCTGGCGATTCGCATTTATTTACAGCTAATAAAACAGGTATTGGTTGTTGACGCAACCATGAAGCAATTTCTTCATCAGCTGGTGTAGGTCCTGTTTGACCATCCACAACAAAAATCGCCGCACAGGCTTCGCGCAATGCTGTTAATGCTTGTTGGCGAATTAGTGGGAGGAATTCGGTATCATCATTAAAGACTAAACCACCTGTATCCACAACAGAAAAATCCCGTCCACTCCAAAATGCAGGTTTGTAAGTGCGATCGCGGGTTATACCTGGTTCATCATGAACAATCGCTGATTGTTCTCCAGCCAAACGATTGACTAAGGTTGATTTACCCACATTTGGGCGGCCGATAATTGCGACAATTGGTAATCCCATAGGTATTCAGCTCTTGTTAATGAAAGTCCTTTACTTTAGCAAAATAAATAAGAAATATATTTTTTCAGCCAAATAACCACTATATCATAATGGTTAGATATTTTAGTAATTTTAGTTCTCGATTGATTTTTTCCTGTCTTAACCAGATCAACTAGCAAATCTAATTAGAGGGTCATTTACCTGAAATTTACTCACCACATATCGGAGGAGATGGTAATTTGATTAATCGTCAGCAGTTCTCTTTAACTGAGAGATTAGCTTCACAGGTATTCAAATGGTTTTTACTACTGACAATTTGTATTTTAACATACGCTAAGTTCATCGAACCAAATTGGATTGAAATCAATTCTTTACAATTACCTTTAAATCATTTGGCTGCTGAATTTAATGGCTATCGCATTGTCCAGATTAGCGATATTCATCGCGATCGCTGGATGACTCAAGGACGCTTAAACCATATTGTCAACTTAGTCAACGCCCAAAACCCAGATTTAGTAGCAATTACAGGTGATTTAGTTACCCGTGACTTTCCCCAATTCATCCCTTCTTTAGGAGAGAGTTTGCAAAAGCTCCATCCGCGCGATCGAGTTGTCGCAGTACTGGGTAACCATGACATTGAAAACGATACCGCCGCGATTATCAGAACTTTACAACAAAATGGCATTATCCACATTGGCAATAGTGTCTATACTATAAAGCGTGGTAATGCAATGCTGCATATTGCTGGAGTGAACGACGCTTGCTTAGGAAAAGACCGATTAGACTTAGTATTACAGCAACTACCAAATATTGGTACAGCAATTTTACTCGCCCATGAACCTGATTTTGCGGATATTAGTGCTGCTGTGGGAAGATTTGACTTGCAGCTATCAGGACATTCTCATGGAGGACAAGTGGTTTTACCAGGAACCAAACCGCTAATTTTACCGTTTATGGGTAAGAAATATTATTCAGGATTGTATAACATTAGAAGGATGTTTCTCTATACTAACCGGGGATTGGGAATGACTGGTTTACACTTGCGCTTTGGCGCTCGTCCTGAAATTACAGTCATTAATCTGACTACAAATCTTATATCATAGACAAGGCTATTGATGTTGACTGATTCAAGATGAGAGTAACCCAAGTTCCCTATGTAGCACAGCACAAGCCCAACCAACTGATATATGGATATGGACAAACTGCTGTGGTTACTGGTTGGACGGTGAAGCAGGCGATCGCCAAACAGCTACAACCATCAGATTATGCTGTAATTGGACAGCTTTACTCTCCTACCAGAGGGATCAACCTACTGGTGCGGAATTTGCTCCTCAATCCCCACATTCACTATTTAGTCATTCTCAACGCTACCAAAGAAGATCAAAATGCGGGTGCTTGTCAGTGTTTAGGGGATTTTTTCCGCCATGGAGTTACAGCAGGTTATAGCCAAGTGGGACGGAAATCCTGGGTGATTCGCTCATCAGTTCTGGGTTATATCGATATTGATATTGACTTGAATAACTTAGAAAGATTGCGAAATTCTCTGGAAGTCCAAGAAGCAAAATCCATTAGTCTAGCAGTGGGGATAATTAAGTCTTATGCTCAACAAAAGGTCCTTCCTCCTTGGGGAAGTCCTGTAGAATTTCCCATGGCTGCTGTAGAACCGACTGTTTTACCAGGACATCGCTATGGTCATCGAATTGAAGGAAAAACCATAGCGGAAACTTGGGTGAAAATCATCCACCGAATTAAAACTACAGGGACTATTAGACATACTAGTTATGACGGAAAATGGCAAGAATTAATCGATTTGACCGCCATTGTCACCGATGAACCAGAAGATTTTTACTTTCCTGAGCCGAATTACTTACCGAGCGATCGCCATTTTTTAGCGGAATACATTTCCCAAGTTATGGATGATGCGCCCCAGCGAGAAGGGGTAAAATATACATATGGTCAACGTTTACGTTCTTGGTTTGGAAAAGATCAAATTCAACAAGTAATTGATAAGTTGGGCGCTGATATTGATTCAGCTAGAGCAGTGATGTCATTATGGGATGTTAGTAGTGATCACAATGATAGTCCACCTTGTCTAAATCATATCTGGGTGCGAATAGTCGAGCAAGAACTATCTTTAACAGCTACTTTTCGTAGCAATGATATGTTTTCTGCCTGGCCAGCTAATGCGATGGGATTACGCGCTTTACAAAAGCATATTTGTGGTGCGATCGTCAGCAAGTTTAATCATAGTTTAAAAATGGGACCATTGATTACTATCAGTCAAAGCGCCCATATTTATGATGATTGTTGGGAAAATGCGGAAAATGTAATTTCATCACAATATCCCCAGATTGCTCAGACTAAAGGTTATTTTGACCCGGCGGGTAATTTTCTGATTACCGTCCAAGATGGGAATATAATTGTAGAACATACGACTCCTGGATCTGGAGAAGTGGTCAACTGTTATGTAGGTAAATCTGCGATACAGCTTTCTGGAAAAATAGTATTAGATTGTCCTGGGTTACGGGTTGACCATGCGATTTACTTAGGGGCGGAATTACAAAAAGCAGAGATGGCTTTGTTAAGTAAATCAGAATTAATCTACGATCAGGATAAGCCATTGAAGCCCAGTACGGGGCGAGTAAAGATTGGGGTTTGACGAGAAAAGTTAATCAATTTGTTAATTATTTACATAACTTTACTAAGGTCAACCTTTATCCTAATTTATGTCTTATAATATAGGAAATATTTTTTTATCTATATGAAACTACACTCATTGGAGATAAAAAACTTTCGAGCTATTGATAAAATCTGTTTAGATTTTACAGATTATTATGGTCATCCCAGACCTATTAGTCTAATTGTTGGACCGAATAGCTCTGGGAAAACTTCTATTTTAGATGCTATCCATATTATAGTTAAAGTGTTCGAGAAATCAGATCAGCTAGAGCTAAGAGATGGGTTAAAATATGCTGCTCGACAATTAGTTAGAAGGAAAATGAGTAGATATGAAGAGGAGCTAACTAAACCAGAACTAAGAGAGGGTTTACAATTTAGAACCCAACAATTAGTTAGAGGGAAAGGAAATATATGTGAAATTGGATTTAGTTATTCTATTGAAAAATATGAAGCTAAAGCAATTAACGAAGCTTTATTTGCGCTTGAATTACCACAATATTTTGAGTTTTTAGCAGTAGATCAACCTCCTTTAAACAAACCATCTAAAGTTATTTGGAGATTCCCGAATATCTACTCGCCTTCCAAAAAGCTATATTCCTCAGAAAATATAGAATATATACCTGAAAATTCTCTCGGGGTTTTAGGGGCAAGAGGATTGGCATCCACTGCTTTATCATTAGATAGGTTAAACCCTGAAATATTTGATAGAATTGGTGGAGTTTGTTATTTAGATCAAAGACGTACTGTTAGATTATTTAATAATATTACTCATAAAGATAATAAGAAAAATAATCCACATAATGATGTTTTATCTTGGCTAAATGATTATTATCGGAAAGATTTAACATGGAATGAACAGAAATATGGTGAATCTTATTGGAAGAGAGTGAAGAGACTATTTAATAAAATCTGTTTCCCTTCAGAGTTAATAGGTTTAGAATCTGGTCCAGTATCTGATACCTTAATCATCAAAAGAAATGGGATGGAATATGATCTAAACCAAATGAGTTCAGGAGAACATCAGGTTTTGAGAATTTTAGTTGGTTTAGCTGCTGATACTGCTAAAAATTCTATCGTTCTCATTGATGAAGTAGAGTTACACCTACATCCTACTTGGCAAAAAAGATTAATCCAAGTTCTAAGAGAAGATGAATCGAATAATCAATATATTTTTACCACCCATTCTGCTACAGTATTGGAAATGTTTTATGATTTTGAAATTATCAGCTTAGGTAATTTGGAAGAAGAATCTTCAGTGGCTAGGAAGAAAAATAATGAGGCTAGGAAGAAGAATAATGAAGACTGGCAGAAGCGTTGATGAATATAGATATAAACTTATTATATATATTAATTGAAGGTGGATCAAATAGTCCTGAAATTGCATTTATTAATCGAGTTATTAGTAGGTTAGTTTATCAAGGAACTCTTCCTAATATCAACCATCAAATCATTGAGGTTGGCGGTAGTGGAAATTTCAATAATATAGCTAAAATGATATATAGGGAAAGTATCTTGCACACCGAAATACCAGTTATTGCTATTATAGATAAAGATTTTAGAACACATGAGCAAGTAAATATTGAAGGACAAAGAGATAATTCTTGGCTAATTGAACAGAAGAATGCTAGAAAAATCTATTGGCAAAGGCATGAATGGGAAAATTTTCTACTAGAAGAAACTGAGACTATAGCTAATATCTTGAATCGAATCCCGGCTGAAACTACCCCTCATAAGCCATATAGGAGAAATCGAACAAATATAACAAAACAACAACTAGATGAGTGGCTCCTCACCTATTTTAAACGCAATGTTATTAATGAATTAATTGAATATTTAAGGTTTAATTTTATACAAAAAGCTAACAAGTACTTAAGATTAGATAAAGCACAAGAATTACATTTGCCAGATGTCAATCCTTGGTTTGAATCACAACTCAATAATCAAGCAGAGATATCTAGAAGAAATATACTTGATTTAAGTTCTCTCGCTGACGATACCTTGAGGGAAGATATTTGGAGATTATTTACTAATGATTATGATCGATTAAGCCTTGAGCAACAACAAGATTTTTTTCAAGAAGCGAAAATTATTTTTCAAGGTAAGGAAGCATTAAAGAATCTTTTTAACGAAGCTAGTAATTATTTATTAATACAAAGACTAAGCTATGATGATTTTAGAGAAAATCTAATTTTACCTGAACTAGAAAGAAATATAAATTCTCTGATTATCCAAGAACTAGAATCAATGTTATTTCCTTATTTCAATGAGGCGATGAATCATCAATAATATCCCAAATAATAAAGAAGTTTATTTAACAATGACATCACTTGACATAATACTTAGGGGCGGAATTGCGAAAAGCAGAGATTGCTTTGTTAAGTAAATCAGTATTAATTTACGATCAGGATTAGCTACTGAAGGTTACAAAATAGACTTGTATTTTTGTTTAAATTATGAAAAAATACAATGGATATCTTCAGCAAAAAGATGTTAAAGCTTCAAATTTGAGATATCGTAGAGAAAAAGCAATTTATGTCTTGTAGATTTTGATACGTGAGGTTCGATAAATATGAAGCGAGAAAAGCTAATCAATTTTTTAAGAGATAACCTAGCTGAAATTCGAGGTTACGGAATCAAATCTCTAGCTTTGTTTGGTTCATTCGCTAGGGATGAGGCGACTGATAAAAGCGATGTTGATTTATTGGTTGAGTTTGAAGGTAAGGTTACATTCGACTCTTATATGGACTTAAAGTTTTTTTTGGAAGATAGTTTGGGTTGTTCTGTAGATATCGTGAGTAAACAGATGTTAAAGCCTCAAATCCGAGATATAGTAGAGCGAGAAGCAATTTATGTCTCGTAGTCTCAGATTATATTTTGAAGATATTTTGAGTAGTTGTCATAAGGTTTCGCGTTATACAGAAGGGATAAAGTATGAAGAGTTTATTGAAGATGACTTGAGACTTGATGCTGTATTACGAAATCTTCAAATTATTGGAGAAGCAATAAAGCAAGTTCCTCCAGAAATTAAAAGTCGTCACCCCACTGTAGAGTGGAGAAAAATAGCAGGGTTAAGAGATATTTTGGCTCATGCTTATTTCAGTTTGGAAAATGAAATAATTTGGGATATTGTGAAAAATAAAGTTCCTTTACTTCAATCTGATATTGAAGTTATTTTTCGAGAAGAGTTTAACAACACCAATTTTGAAGATATATGAGTAAGATAAACCAAACCAATGATCCTCAAGTTTTTTTAGTAGATGAGTTAATTGAAAGTCTAGAATCTGATATAGAAAGAGAAGCTAAACAACGCCGTGATGAAGTTCGTAATCATATAGTTGAGCCAATTTCTGGAGAAGTCGCTTTAGCTCAAATAAGAAAAATTTTACAAAAATGAAATAATATGACTTTTGACGAACAACAAAGACCAAGTTGGGACGAATACTTTCTCATGTTAGCAAAACTAGCCGCAACTCGGTCTACATGTCTAGCATTTCCTGTTGGCGCAGTAATTGTGAAAAATAAACAAGTAGTCGCTACTGGATATAATGGTTCTCCCTCCGGTTCAGCCCATTGTACTGCTCAGGGATATTGTTATCCTGGCTTAGATAGCTGCGACGCTAGTAAAACTTTACCATCTCGCGCCGTTCACGCGGAAGCTAATGCGATCGCCCAAGCCGCTAAGTATGGAGTCGCAACAGATGGTGCTAAAATCTACGTATCCTTAGAACCTTGTCTTTCTTGCTTGAAATTAATTATTTCTGCGGGAATTAGTGAGATTTTCTACGAAACAGCTTTTAATAGTGGAAACAGCATTTTTGTCAGGGATTCCTTTGTCGAAGAAGGATTAGTTAAGCTGAGACAGATTAAAATTTCCGAAAATATTGCTCAAAAAGCTAGCTCCTTCCTTGTCAACTTAACTTCTATCCCTAAACCTGACGAGAAATAAACACCCTTACCAGCATCATGATCATATATTGGATTCTATAATACTGTAAGCTTCATTAATCAATCGAGTCTTTTCCTCAGCTTGTTTCCGTAATTGCGGTTGGTTAACAAATAAATCTGGATGACATTTTTTGAGTAAAGTTCTATAAGCTTGCTTTACATCAGTCAAAGAAGCGTTAGGTTCCAACCCTAAAATCTTAAAAGCTAGAGCAATTTTCTCCTTCCCTGCTTTTTTCTGGGGAACATTTGACTGTTGAGGAGCAGAATGCGGTGATTTTATATTGGATTTCATTTCTGCTATTTCCTGGTCAAACTCCCAGGCGCGAAATTTAGCTTCTAATTCTTCAGGATGAATGGATGGACGAGCTTTCTCTGACGCTCTCTCTACCTTTCTTACAGTATTATCTTGTATTGACTGTGGGTAAATTTTTTGGGGTGGAGATACAAAATTCTCTGCTTGATGTTGATTATTAGTACTATCTACTATAGGTTTTTCTCTATAAGGTTGATATTTCGTGGGAATATTTGCTTTAGCTAAATCTGCTAATAATTGATTAAATCCACTTTGAAGTTGTCTTACTTGTTCCCGTTTTCGGGTGATTTCCACAGGAGCTTTCGTCACAGTAAAATCAATTATTTGAGTTGCTTTTCGTTCATATTCAGCCAAGTTCAATAAATTCTGATTACTGAAACTAGATAAATAATTTTCTGCTGCTGCTATACAAATTTTAGCTACAACTTGATGATAAGACTTCTTGGCTGATTTCTCCTCTTGCTCTTGGATATTCTTATTCAAAAAATAGGAAATACTCCCAGCAATAGCAGCGCCAACAGGACCACCTAATATCCATCCAATACCACCACCAACAGCTATAGTTCCAGGATCAACTAAGTCATTAGCATTTGATGGTAATGGCGGTAGATTTATTTGCGGATCGTTAGGAAAAATGATTGATAAGTCCTCTGGTCGTTCCCCTTTGAAAAAGTCATGAGCTTGGTATAACCATTTTGTAACTGACAAATATAATTCAATAAAATCTTTTTTTAAAATTCCTTTTTGCAATTGTAAATTATTTTCCGCTATTGCGACTGCAACATCAGCTTGATATTTTGTTAATAACTTAGATAAATTAAGTTGCTGTTGTAAATCATATACACTCAACTTGAATCCCCTCTGAATAAGATTTTTAGCCTTTTGCTTAATTTCAATTTCCGAATTTTGCTTATCATCAAATATTTTAACTTCAGCGCTTAATTTATGAATTTTATCAATTAATAATAATTGAATTTGTGAGGAAATATTCTGAACTCTGGATAAACTCACTCCCCCACCATTTTGCTTTAAAATTGCAACAATATTTTGTAAAGCTGTCTCAAACGCAGTTAAACCACTAGTATTCGCAGCAGTGATATCTCCTTTCAATCTAGCTCTTAAAGCAGGTAAAGCATCAACTCGATATAAATTACTAAAACCTGGAGGTAATTCAGAACGAAAACTTTCGGCGACAAATAAAAGGCGATTTTGGACTTGTTTCTGCTCTTCTGGTGCTAGTAAATTGAGAAAATTGGCGACAAAAATCACTGTTTTAATCCCCCGGTCTAGTAACCAGTCGCGGAGGTTTTCCCGTTCACCTAAAGTCATCAATTTACGCGCATCCAGTAGTTGAATGACCAAATCCGCACTCAAGAGGCGATCGCAAACCAATTTTTCTTGTGCTTCCCGGTCATTTGTCCCTGGTAAATCAACAAATTCTACACCCGATTCCAAAAAAGGATGAGGATAAAAAACCTCTACAGACACAACATCTTGACGCATTTGTCTGTTACCATCCAAAGTAGCAAATTGCTGTAAAACCTCAGTCCCACTACGATAAATTTCCGTACCATTCACAAACATGATTCTAGTACGTAAATCAGTCCCATACTTAACAGTAATCGCTGCGCCTGTAGTGGGAATGAGATCAATGGGAAGAGTCCGATTTCCCAATATGGCGTTTAATAAAGTTGACTTACCATGATTGAAAGGTCCAAATACAGCAATTTGAAAATTGGGATTGGCTAAATGCTGACAAATCAGATTTATATCTTGTGATAGTTGTGATGTCCGAGCTAAATCTAGTAATTTAGTCGCCGATTGGAGAGATTTTATCAGATTAATATGCTCCATAGGGTGTAGTTTTTTTGGGGGGATTAATTAACTATAATCAGCCAATAAATTACTATAAACTCCTTCAATTTTTTGCAACTGTTCTATGAGCGCTGCTTGAAAATTTTGCAAGCGGTTTAATTCATGCTCACGATTAATTTCTCTGCTTTCTTTCTGTTTCAAAAGATTATCTAACTCCGATTTGCGGGACGTAATATCATCATTAATCCGCTGACTGACTTCTCGTTCATACGTATCAAAACATTCTTTAACTGCATTAGAAATAGTTGGCGAATACTCATTGGCTACTTGTGGTAAATATTTGACTAATTCTTTTTTAGCCGTTTTGACTAATTCTTTACGGGCTTGGTCTGCTTGGAAAAATCCCACTCCCAAGCCTAATAAAGCAATAGCAATGGGTCCAAGAATAATCCCAGTCACTGCTGTAATCATTACACCAACGCCTATGACGGTAAAGTGGTTTAACAAAATATTTTTCCAATCAAATCCAGCACCAGCTAAAGCAATACCAGTCAAATTACCCCCAGATAAAGATAGTAATCCCATCGCCCATTTTGCCCAAGCAGGGGAATTATCTTCTTCCGCATCAGATATGGTATTAACTATGATTTTTTGACCAGTTAATGTTTCTGTAATTTGGTCGGTTACTTGATTATAGGAAGCTCCATATTGCGCTGCGCTACGCGATAAATTTCTGAAAGCTAAATTTATATCTTTTTCGGCTGTTAAGGTCCAAGCTGAAAATTTATCGGTTATATATTGCTCAAAAGCTTTTTGTAATGCCACATTAAAAGCTTCCCGCTTACCAGTACTGAGAAAATCCCACAAGTTTAACTCTGGTTGATATCGTAAAAAATCATTTTCAAATGTATTACCTAAATTTAAAACGAAATTGCGGAAAGAATCTGATATAACTCGCGCTTGATAATCTCTAGTATTGAGGATTTCTTTTTGAAACTGATTGCGAATATCTGTGAGTTTATTAAACTCAGGTTGTACCGCATCCAGTCGTTTTTTTAATTCATTCACGTCTTGGTCTAGTAAAGGAATACGTCGGGCGATCGCCTCACGCGCTCGACTGACAACTTGTCTAGCTAAAATCCTCACTTGACGCAGTTCGGCGATCGCTCTTTCTCTAGTCAAGAAAGTATTTAGCGCTCCCATAAACTCAGGAAAACCAGTTTTGCTTAAATCAGCTTGAGGATTCTTCAATCTGCGTCTGAGTGCTTGAATTGAGGAGATTTCAAACACACGTTCCTCATAAATATTTTGACCATCTAGGTCACAGTATTCGGTTAAATTTGCCTGAAAAACTTGTCTTAATCTAGTTTCAGCAGTGCTTAACTCATCTTGATCATCAGGGTCTATTAAAGATTCCTTCACCTGGTCCCAAGCATTGATTAAGAAAAATACTGTCAATCCTCGACCTTTAATATAATTTTCCAAGTACCGCCGTTCGCCTAATGTACAAGGTTGTGAAGCCCGCATGACAAACAAAATTGCATGACAGTTATTGATATAACCCAAAGACAATTCATTCCGCGCTTCCGTGTCATTTAATCCCGGACTGTCAACAATCTCAATTCCTTTTTCCAGAAGCGTTAACGGATATTCTACCACTGCGTAATCAACATCAGGAAAAGCGGGTTTTTGTGCTTGTTCTAATTTTTTAGCCTCAGCAGGGTCAATCGTATATTTATATTTAAAAGTTTGAAAATCAAGCAGTTGGGGATTTTTACCATCATTAAAATGAATCGTTACCTTTTTTTCTGATCCATAACGTAAAATAGTTAGCAATGCTGTACAAGGATTAACATCACTAGGTAATAAATTTTCTCCAATTAAGGCGTTAAGGAATGTACTTTTACCTCGTTTCATATCGCCCAAAACCAAAAGGCGAAACACACCTTGACTAATATTCTTACTTGCCAATTTAATATCTTCAATATCTCTGGATAAACTGAGTTTTCCTGATGAACTATCTCCAGCTATCTCAGATTGATGAATTGTATTGGCTATATTATTTAAACAGAAAGATATCTCCGCCCGTACTTGAGAAATACGTTCTAAATCATTGATAAATTCGTCGGTTCCAAATTGATAATTCATTGTTATAATATTCTAATTGAAATTTAATTAATCTTTTCTCATTTTCGAGATGCAAAAAATAGGCTGTATACAACCCAAATCAAGGTAGCAGTAATTACCAATCCCGCTAATATTGAAGCTATCCTCACAGCCACTAGAACTGCGACACCGATTCCGAAAAGCTGGAGAGCAAAAATTGCTTTCTTTCTTCCAGGGTTGAGGGAATTTGCTGGTTGATGTTTTATCGTCTGATAAAAAGGCGCTTCCGAATTTGGGATCTGCCGATTTTCCATCTTCCGAAGTCGCATTTCCACCTGGCGTTGAACTCTTTTATTGTGTTCGTCTTGAGATGTCATGGAAGTCAACCTGAATCTAGAACTTGATCCGTAAGTGAAAAGAATAGAGTATTTATCCTGCATAATGTATTTTAACTCTTAAGCAAATACCTTCAGCAAGTATTTTAGTTCTCAGTTAGTCCTCAGCTAGTCATCAATATGGATATCAAAAACGGTTTTGTCGGTACTATTGGTAATACACCATTGATCCGCTTAAATAGCTTCAGTGAAGAAACAGGTTGTGAAATACTCGCCAAAGCAGAATTCCTCAATCCTGGTGGTTCCGTTAAAGATCGAGCTGCGCTTTATATCATTCAAGACGCAGAAACAAAGGGTTTACTTAAATCCGGTGGTACTGTAGTAGAAGGAACAGCAGGAAATACTGGCATTGGTTTGGCACATATCTGTAATGCTAAGGGGTACAAATGCTTAATCATTATTCCTGATACCCAATCTCAAGAAAAAATAGACGCACTCACAACCTTAGGCGCAGAAATTCGTCAAGTCCCAGCAGTACCTTATAAAGACCCCAATAACTATGTCAAGTTATCTGGTAGAATCGCCGCAGAAATGGAAAATGCTATTTGGGCTAATCAATTTGATAACTTAGCTAATCGTCAAGCACACTACGAAACTACTGGCGCAGAAATTTGGGCGCAAACAGGTGGTAAGATTGATGCTTGGGTAGCTGCAACTGGTACTGGTGGTACATTCGCTGGTGTGGCGATGTATCTAAAAGAGCAAAATAATTCAGTTCAATGTGTTGTAGCAGACCCATTGGGTAGTGGAATATATAGTCTACTAAAAACTGGCGAACTGAAAATCGCAGGTAATTCTATCACTGAAGGTATTGGTAACAGTCGGCTCACAGCAAACATGTTGGATGCACCTGTTGATGATGCTATACAAGTTAATGATATGGAAGCTTTACGAGTTGTTTACCAATTACTCCGAAAAGAAGGGCTATTAATGGGTGGTTCTACAGGGATTAATGTTAGTGCTGCGGTTACTCTAGCTAAACAATTGGGACCAGGACATACTATTGTGACTATATTATGTGATAGTGGCTCGCGTTATCAGTCGCGGATATTTAATCGTGAATGGTTGGCTGGGAAGGGATTATATATTTAAGGAGTCACGCCCGTAACTGACTATCTTTTGGCTAAGAAGGCGACTACAGAGACTAGTTGATCGGGTGCGATGGGTTTAGCCAGATGTATTTGGAATCCTGCGTTCAGCGCTTCAGCTTCTTTTGCTGTTCCAGCATAAGCAGTCAGCGCCGCAGCCGGAATATTCCCACCTGCTGCAGGAGCGAGCGATCGCACCTCGCGTATGAAGGTATAACCATCTTCCTGGGGTAGACCAATATCCGAGAGAATCACATCATACCCATTTGGATGAGCCGTAAGTAGTGATAGAGCCTGCTTTGCAGATTCAGCTTCTGTTACTTCCACCCCATATCCTTCTAAGATAATGCGGAACAGATGACGGATATCTGCTTCATCATCTACAAGCAGCACTCTTACACCTGTTAACAATTGGTTACCTTCTGGAAGACTCAAGTCAGTTGGGGAGACCTGGATGAGTTTTGGCTCCTCCTGATTTTTTGCCAAGTCAGTTTGCAGAGGTAGCCTGACACTAAAAGTCGCACCTTGTCCCTCACCTGGACTTGACGCCACTATAACACCACCATGGAGTTCTACTAAATGACGGACGATAGAAAGCCCCAATCCCAATCCAGGATTTGTTTTGCCTTTACCTTGGTCAATTTGGTGGAAGCGTTCAAAAATAAACGGCATAGACTTAGCGTTTATACCTATACCATTATCTTTAACTTGGACTACTGCATGAGAACCATCACGCTTCAATGTCACTTCTATTCTACCTCCCATAGGTGTAAATTTAATCGAATTAGACAGTAGATTCCACATCACTTGCTGTAAGCGAATCGGATCTCCAATTATATTGTCAGTTAAACAATCTAGTTTTGACTCAATGTGGATTTGCTTGGCTTCTGCAGCTAATTGGATAACTTCTATTGCTGCTTCAATTATAGGTTTTAATTCTATCGAGGTAGCCTCTAAACGCATCTTACCTATAGTTATCCGAGAAACATCCAATAAATCTCCAATCAGCTGATTTTGAGCCTTAGCACTGCGCTCAATAGCTTCTAATGCTTGAATATTCTTCGCCTCGCTCATTTGCTGGGTACGAAGTAATTTCACCCAGCCTAATAGAGAATTCAGTGGATTACGCAACTCATGAGAAACAATAGATAAAAACTGGTCTTTGGCGTGATTTGCTGATTCTGCTGCGTTTCTGGCTGTCTGCTCTTGCGCTAGCAAAAGTTTTTGTTGGGTAACATCTTCAATCACCAAAAGAATCAGCGGTTTATCGCCTATTTGTTCCATTCTCCTAGCATTGAGGCGCATGAATTTGTGTCCAATTCCCTCAAATGTTTGCTCTACTTCAAAAGACTGAAACTGGGTTTGCTGAGGCAGCACATCTTCCAAGAGCGATCGCAATTGGGGAATATCCCACTCCCCCTTGCCAATTTGATAAATCAGCTGGTTTTCTGTTTTTTCTGCGACCAACTGGAATGCTTCATAGAAGAATTGATTGGCACTAACTATCCGCAGGTCCGTATCTAATACCACCAAGGACTCCCGCACAGTAGAGACAATCGCTGCTGCATAATCGCGAGACGCTTTGAGTTGCTCAGAACTGCGTTTGAGGTCATCAATATCAACCAGAACCACCACAGCGCCATCAATTCTGTTCTCGATGGTGCGATAAGGACGGATTCTCAAGTCATACCAATGACCATCCTGGTCTTGAACTTCCTGCGCTTTTAAATTCAAAGTACTAATCACCTCTAAGATTTGTGCTTCTAAATCAGGGACATTTAATTTGTGTTTAATATCGCTTAATGGTCTGCCCACATCGCTAGGAATCAAGTTGAAGATTTTCTCAGCGACAGGAGTATAACGGCGAATTTGTAAATCACCTCCTAACATGAGAATAGGAATATTGATACTACTAAGGAGATTTTGTAAATCGTTGCTTACTTGCGCTGCTTCTAGATTAAGCCGTTGAAGTTCATCATTAATTGTGTTTAGCTCCTCATTAGTAGACTGAATCTCCTCTTTAGCAGTTTCTAATTCCTCATTAGTACTTTGTAATTCCTCATTACTGGAAAGGCTTTCTTCATTCGCTGCTCTCAGGTCTTGATTAGTAGCTTGTTGCTCCTCAATAATTGACTGGAGATAGTTTCTTGTGGTGGCTAACTCCTGATTGAGCCGGTTAATTTCCTGCTCATAAATAGCCTTTTCCCGCTGCTGAATTAAACTCACATCTTGATCAACAGATTCCTCAATTTGGCTATCAGTTACGTCTACGACAGAAATAGTAGGAGTAAATAAAACCCCTGTGTCCGCGAATAACACTAAGAAATAGCTTTCTTGGCTTTCTTTGGGTTTAAAGGGAATCACATCAAATTTAACGTGTCTAACTTGATCTCCCTGTCTGATCTGTAAGCCTTCTCTGCTGATTATTTTTTCTTGCTTTTTAGCTTGGTAAATAGCTGTACGTAATTCTAGGCGTAATTCTTCTTTAGCCATTTTAAAAAGATTAAAACTAGGTCTACCAGGCGCAGGTTCTAGATAAAGACTAGTCTGTCCCCGAAATTGCAAAATCTCCAAGTCATTGTTAACAACCACACCCACTGGAGCATAGTAATTCAGTACAATCTGGTCAGCTTGCTTTTGTATCTCCATCTCATTCACAACTTCTTGTCTATAGGGAATTGGCAATTTTATATTTTCTGGGTTATATCCACTAGTGATCAGGTCAAGGTTCATCCTTGCTGTTGCCATTTTACGGAAATATATCTTGTATTTTTTATCCACTACTGTAAAAAAATCCACAAATTCACTGACGGTTTCCGAAGTGCCTAATATCAAAAAACCGTTGAGTTTGAGACCATAGAGAAAGACTTGCAACAGCTTTTTCTGTACGGATGTATCTAAATAAATCAGTAAATTGCGACAACTAATCAAATCCATCCGGGAAAAAGGCGGGTCACCAATCAGATTTTGTCTGGCAAAAACACAGAGTTCGCGGACTGCTTTGCTAATCTGGTAGCCACCATCTACCTGGTTGAAGAATCGCTGTAAACGTTCAGGGGAAATATCTGCGACCTGGCTGGCTCTGTAAATACCGCTTCTAGCTTTTTCGATCGCCACCTCATTGATATCTGTAGCAAAAATCTGAACGGGTATATTGATTCCCTGACCTGTCAAAAATTCTAATAAGCAAATGCCAATAGAGTAAGCTTCCTCACCTGTTGAACACCCCGCTACCCAGATGCGGAGAGGTTGATTTGGGTCACGCTCCTGAACTAGAGCCGGAAATACTTTGGTTTTCAAGACTTCAAAAGCTGCTGGATCTCGGAAAAAAGCCGTGACAGTAATCAGCATATCCTGATATAAAGCACTGATTTCCGGTAGGTTATTCTGCAGATATTTCACATATTCTTCCAGAGTTTTCACCTTGTACAACGTCATCCGCCGCATAATTCGCCGATGTAACGTAGTTCGCTTGTAACGATTAAAGTCAACCCCTGTCTTCGCCCGCAATAGAGCAAAAATGGTCAACATACTATCTTCTGTAGCCGACGCTTCGCCTTCGCCTTCATCTTCATCTTCGCTTCTGATTAGAGATCTGATGTAGGGATGACGACTAATATTTGCCAGCTCCTCAGCAATTTGTTGGGGAGTCAGAATAAAATCTACATACCCAGTAGCTATAGCAACATTGGGCATACTACTAACTCTGGCGGATGAATCGGTTTGAGCAAAAGTAATCCCACCCATTCCTTTGATTGCTTCTAGTCCCCTGGCTCCATCTCCATCTCCACCAGATAGCACAACTCCGATCGCTCTATTTCTTACTGACTCCGCTAAAGAAACAAAAAAACTATCCACGGTCATTGATATACCATGAGTCTGATGTCGTGGGATCAATTTCAGTTTACCTGCGGCGATTGTCATGATTGTGTTAGGTGGAATAACATAAACATGATTTGGTTCTACTGGCATCCCATTTTCGGCTTCGGTTACTGGCATTAAGGTCTTGCGGGAAAGAATTTCCGCCAACATACTTTTTCGCGAAGGACTCATATGTTGAATCAAGACAAATCCCATACCAGTATCACTTGGTAAATGGCTCAACAATTCTGAAAATGCTTCTATTCCACCAGCGGAAGCTCCCATCCCTACGATAGGAAACATTTCATGCTCTCTATCCTGTTTCTCTTGGGCGGATGAGTCAGTCCCAGAGCTATTAGCTGGAGATATCTTGGAAGAACGCTTAGAGGTCATAGTCTGCACTCGATTGAATTTCCCCGTCTAATGCTTAATCCCTATTTGGTCAAAACAAGGTTTAACTTTACTTTTTCTGATAGCTTGGCTTAATCAGTCTAGCAAATTGACAGGGTAGCGACATATTCACAAATTAATAAACCCTCACTTCTGAGGAGGAAGTGAGGTATTAATGCAGTATCAAGTGAGCAATGAACCTTTATTTTGCTTATCCTTAGTTTACGAATATTCAGGAAATTTAATTATATGCTCAAGGTCATGAATTTTATATGCTCAAGGTCATGAATTCCTAATTACTGGTTCTTTTTATTCCCTTTTATAGAGGAATAGGGACAGATTGAAGTATTTCTTGGACAACACCCTGATTTGTCTTACCAGAAAACCGCGCTTGGGGTTCCATGACTAAACGATGGGCAATTACGGCGATCGCCAATTCTTGAATATGTTCTGGTGTGACAAATTCATAACCATCGAATAGCGCTAAAGCTTGGGCAATTTTCATTAGGGCGATGGAAGCTCTAGGACTAGCTCCTAATTGGACGCCTTCAGCTGACCGAGTGGCGTTGACAATATCTACGAGATAGCGTTTTAATTCTTGGCTAATTCTGATTTGCTTGACTTGTTGTTTTAAACGAACCACATCCTCTAAGTTAACGCAAGGGTGAATTGTTTCTATCGGATGTGTTTGAATTTGTTCTGAAAGTAAATTAACTTCATCTTCGGGAGATATATATCCCAAGCTGAACTGGAGAGCAAAGCGGTCCATTTGGGCTTCAGGAAGTGGGTAAGTTCCACGGGATTCTACAGGATTCTGAGTAGCAATGACAAAAAAAGGGTCTGAGAATTTGCGCACATTTCCATCAACGCTAACTTGAAATTCTGCCATTGCTTCTAGTAAGGCGGATTGGGTACGAGGTGAAGCTCGATTAATTTCGTCAGCTAAGACGATATTGGCAAAAATTGGTCCAGGATGAAAATGAAAAGTGCGCTCATGGGGATCGAGGATGGAGACGCCTAAGATATCAGAAGGTAACAGGTCTGGGGTAAATTGAATCCGTTTGAAATCTACATCAATGGAAAATGCTAAAGCTTTAGCTAATGTGGTTTTACCAGTTCCAGGATAATCTTCTAAAAGCACATGTCCACCACTGGCAAAAGCTGACAGCAATTTCCTAATGGCTGCTGATTGTCCTTTCATTACTTTTTGGATATTGTCACAAATTCTTTGATAAATTTGTTTACCGGACAACTCATTCCCTTTTATATCTATATTAAGCATTAGTAAATAGGAGAAAATCTATCTTGAGGAGGAGCAATTTTAGTTAGTGATTTGAATATTATTATAGGTAATTGGATTTCGTCTGGTGTAGAGGAATAAAACAGTTGAACAATTTCAGACGCTGAAAGGCTTATAATTTCGTTGGGAATTTTATATTAATGGTTCAACTAGGGAATTACAGGTGTAGACATATAATAAAGTTGTGCAATTTGGTTGGTTGTAACTCTTACATTAGCGTTGTAATTTGTTTGAATACATATTTTTCATCAGTAAAACACCAAACTGCCAAATATTTCCTGTAGTTACTGCGCCGATAATTTCTGCTTGTGACGAATCTATCCATTGATCCAATGCTACTAATTCCGCTGCAAGTTGGCTAAAGCCACGACTTAAATCCGCCTGTAGTGGTTTAGCCATGTGTTTATTTTTTCCATATGAATCATAAATGAATCCTTATTTTTACTGTGGTGTGTTTCCATTCCTTCCTTGCAGCAAGTAAAGATATTCCCAAATACGCCTAATCTCAGTCTGGAACTGTTGGGTTAACTCACTAATAGAGTTCTGGAACTGTTGCCTATCGATCGCTGCTTGCTGGCGATCTGCAGTTGCTGCTTCTCGGTCGCGTTCTGCCTGTTCCTGTAATTGCTCTATTTCTTCAAATATTTCGGTTATTTGGTCTATAAATGTATTTCTGTCTATTTCAGCACGTTGGTTAATTTGATTAATAGCGTTTTGGAAAGTTTGGCGGTCGCGCTCTGCTTGTTGGCGGTCGCGCTCTGCTTGTTGACTAATTGCTGTGAAATTGTTTTGGAAGTGTTGACGATCGCGTTCTGCTTGCATTACCTGATATCTGACAATTTCAGCCAGTTGGGTAATGGCTGTCGTGTTGTTATCAGTTTTTAGGTTTAAGTGTTCAAGTTGAGCCAATATATCAGGGTCTTGATGTGTAGTCATAGCCAAGGGGTATTAGTCCTGAGTATTTTTGTTGTCTGGGCTGCTTATCCTAAACATATATGAACGGTTTTTGTCAAAAGGTAACTTAACCATAAAAATAACGTTCTCAGAAAGAAAAACTCAAAGTCCCTCTCCCAAAGGGCGAGGGATTTAGGGTGAGGGATAAAACCCTAACTAACAGCACCAGCTAGCTCTGCTAACCGTTCTTGCTGGTCTAGAGATATACAAGATTGAATAAGTGTCTCCAACTCCCCTTCCAAAACTGGGTTAAGCGAGTAGTTTTGACCAAGACGGTGGTCCGTCGCCCGACTATCTTTATAATTATAGGTGCGAATTTTTTCCGATCGCGAACCTGTCCCCACTTGCGATCGCCGCATAGAAGTCACAGCTTCTTGTTGTTCGCGCAACTTAATCTCATACAACTTAGCGCGGAGAATTTGCATCGCCCGTTCTTTATTTTGTAACTGACTGCGTTCTTCCGTACAGAAAATCCGAATTCCTGTGGGTTTGTGCATCAAATCAACAGCAGTTTCCACCTTGTTGACGTTTTGTCCACCAGCTCCACCGGAACGAGCAGTCGTCATTTCAATATCCTTCGGGTCGATATGAATTTCCACATCATCCACTTCTGGCATAATAGCGACAGTAGCGGTTGAAGTATGTACTCTTCCGCCAGCTTCCGTAGCGGGTACACGTTGTACACGATGTACACCTGCTTCAAACTTCAGCTTACTATAAACGCTTTCCCCTTGGATTTCCAGAATCACTTCTTTAAACCCACCCATTTCACCCAAAGACTCGCTGACCAGTTTGACTTTCCAGTTTTGGGAATCAGCATAGCGGGAATACATCCGCAATAAATCTCCAGCCCAGATACTAGCTTCATCACCACCAGTCCCAGCCCGGATTTCCAACATAATGTTTTTATCATCATTTGGGTCGCGGGGTAAAAGCAAAACCTTCAAACGAGTTTCCAGATTTTCTAGTTTCTCTTCTAGTTCCTTCACTTCCAGAGCAGCCATTTCTTGCCAATCTGGATCGCCATTCGCTTCTTTGTGTACTTGACGCGCCCCGGTCAGTTCTTCTTGAGTAGTTTTCCAAACTTCGTAGGTATTGACTACCTCTTCAAAATTAGCCCGACTCTTTGCAACTCTTTGATACTCATCGGGATTTCTAGCTGTATCCGGGTCAGCTAGACGACGTGTCAATTCATTATAAGTCTGTTCAACAGATTTGAGCTTGTCCAGCAGGTAACTTTCTGCCATAACGAATACATCCTTAAAAAATCACAAGTTGGCTTCGAGCATTAAATGACAATCGACCCCGCAACTGCTGGGTCGTCGTTAACAGCTATAGCCAACCAGCTACTTTTTCCTTTTGGTGCCAGTAGTAGTACCACCAGCAGATGCTTCAGATGACATACCGTATTTACGCAGAAAGCGTTCGACTCGACCCTCAGTATCGATCATCTTCTGAGTGCCAGTGTAAAAGGGGTGATTTCCAGACCAAACATCTACATGTAATTCAGGTTTTGTCGAACCCACAGTCATGACGACTTGACCATTACAATAGACTTTAGCGTCGGGATACCACTGGGGATGAATATCAGGTTTAGCCATTGTTCCTTTTGTGGTGAATCTATATTAATTATAACTTGCGACCTGGACCTAGAAAAGAGGGAATTTATCTCTTAGAGTACTGAGGTGCTTTACGAGCTTTGTGTAAACCGTATTTCTTCCGTTCCTTAGCTCGTGGGTCACGAGTCAGATAACCTTCAGTTTTTAAAGGAGAACGATTTTCCGGGTCTAATTGACACAATGCGCGGGCGATTCCCAAGCGGATAGAATCAGCTTGTCCAGTCAAACCACCACCTGTAGCTTTAACCAAGATGTCATATTCATTTTCTAGCCCTAAAGTTTCCAATGGTGCTTTGATCGCTCCTAGATAATTAGCGTTGAATTGAAAATACAATTCTCCATCTTTACCATTCACGACCATTTTACCTACACCAGGAACTAGACGAACTCTAGCAACGGCGGATTTGCGCCGACCAGTACCCCAATAAATAGCCAGTCCACTAGTAGTATCTGCTATTGCTACCATTATTTTGCTCCAGGAATTGTATTCAAGATTAATACTTGAGGTTTTTGCGCCGCATGAGGGTGGTCGGCTCCAGCATAGACTTTCAGCTTGGTAAACAACTGTCTACCTAAACTACATTTAGGTAACATCCCCTTGATCGCCTGTTCAATAATACGTTCTGGGATGCGCTGTTGGAGTTTGGCAAAAGTTTCTGTTTTCATCCCTCCAGGACGCCCTGAATGACGACGATAAACTTTTTGCGTGCGCTTTTTCCCAGTTACAGCAATTTTCTCAGCATTGATGACTATCACAAAGTCACCTGTATCTAAGTGGGGAGTATATTCGGGTTTTCTTTTTCCTCTTAAGAGCATAGCGACTTCACTAGCTAACCGCCCTAGTCGTTGATCAGCCGCATCGATTAAGTACCAATTATGCTCCAGCTCTGTTAACGGAGGGACGTATGTTTTACTCGTCATTTCTTTGCTTTTTACCTGTTCTTTGATTGGTTCTTTGATTGGTCAATACTTGTGAAGACTAACTGTGGTAGAGTGTCATACCAAATTTCTGGGTTTAAGGGAAAGTCAGGATAGCCAACTCGTAATAAACATAAGCCCTGGGGTGGTGCAGCATATCTGACTTCATCCCGCTTTTGCTCTTGCCAAATTTGGCTAAAATTATCCAGTGTTCTCTGTTTAGCTCCTACTTGTACCAACATCCCTACCAGTAGCCGTACCATACCATACAAAAATCCGTTTGCCTGAATTTCAATATGGATAAAAGGTCCACTGCGCCAGCATTCTGCTACTTGTACTTCTACCCAGGAATGCGATCGCGCCGAGCCAGCCCGATGAAAAGCAGCTAAATGGTGTTTTCCCAATAATGGTTTGAGAGCAGCGGCGATTAAAGATTCATCCAAGTATGAATAATAATAATGCCAACTGAATGGTCTGACAAACAAGTTTGGCCTATCTTCAGTATAGATTGTGTAACGATACCGCCGATAAATGGCGCTAAATCGAGCGTGCCAATTCTCACTTACACTTGCCGAAGCCCTGATTAATACATCCGGGGGTAGGTAGCTATTCAGAATGGTTGCCCATTTGTGGGCTGGAATAAACCCTGTGGCTGTAAAGTGGGCTACTTGAGCCGCAGCGTGTACTCCCGCATCAGTTCGTCCTGCGCCGTGGAGCGTTACATGATACCCCAAAACGGTGGCGATCGCTGTTTCTATCTCTTCTTGCACGGTTCGCTGTGATTTTTGTCTTTGCCAACCATGAAAGTGAGTTCCCACATACTGGACTACCATTGCGACTCGATAAGTTGGTGGAGTAGGGTGGCTGTCTAACAATGAATTACACTGAAATTACACTGAAACTACACTAACTCAATAATTGCCATTTGGGCATTATCGCCACGACGGGGTATAGTATGGAAAATCCGAGTGTAACCACCTTGGCGTTCACCATAACGCTCAGAGGCTTGCTCAAATAAAGCATGAACTAGGTCTTTGTCGTAGATATAGCCTAACGCTTTCCTACGAGCGCACAAAGAACCATCTTTGGCTAGGGTAATCATCTTATCTACTTCACCTCTGAGCACTTTAGCTCGAATTAAAGTAGTTGTAATTTTACCATGACGGATCAGCTCGGTAGTCAGGGACCGCAACAGGGCGCGGCGCTGGTCATTCGGCTTACCCAGTTTTTTAACTCGACAACGGTGACGCATAATAATGTGTTGGGGGTTAGTTGTGTTTAGAACTTCTTTCTTGAGGTAAAGTAATCCCTAATCGCCGCTGTAAAGCCTCAACTACTTCTTCTGCTGATTTTTGCCCAAAGTTTTTAATCTCTAACAAATCTTCTTGGGTATACTCCAATAAGTCCGCCACAGAATTAACTTGGGCGCGTTTAAGACAATTATATGCCCTAACAGAAAGCTGTAGTTCTTCAATAGGAATTTGTGCAGTTGGGTCATCGGGAATATTGGCGTCTGTATCTGTCGGTTCCAGAGAAATATCTTTCAGGGGATTGAATAAATCCACCAAAATTCCCGCAGCTGAAGATAGCGCTTCTTGGGGTGAGATACTGCCATTAGTCCAAACTTCTAAAAGTAGTCTGTCTCTGGGAATGGAATTATCTCCCCGTAGTTCTTCAACACTATAGTTAACTTTACGGACAGGCATAAACACGGAATCGATTTGCAGGAAGTCTAAAGATGTAGCTTCCTCACGACCTCGTTCCACAGTCCGATAACCTTTACCACGCTCAATCCGAAATTCCATTTCTAATTTTCCCCCCTCAGCGATCGTCGCCACATATTGGGTGGGGTCAATCACTTCTACTTCACTGGGTAAATCAAAGTGGGTAGCGGTGATGGTGGCTGGACCTGTAATCAGCAACCGACCAATTTGGGCTTGGGGAGAATGATTCTTCAAAATCACTTCCTTCATCCGCATGAGGATCTCTAGCACGTCTTCACGTACACCTGGAACGGTAGCAAATTCATGAGTTACACCAGCAATCCTCACTGCTGTAACTGCTGTTCCTTCTAGATTCGCCAGTAAAACCCGCCGCAACGCATTGCCAACTGTTGTTCCCTGACCCCGTTCCAAAGGTTCAAGGACAAATTTACTGTAATGGCTCCGACTTTCTTCTGTATTAGACTCTACACATTCAATTTGAAATTGCGCCACGGAGTAGCCTCCCTATCAAGGTGCTGCTATTAGACAAAAAATTGTCTATCGAAATTACTCGAACTTAATTTTTGAGATTGGGGATTTCCCTTGATGCTCGCTGATGGAGCTAGACTTTGTCGGAATTAAACTCTCCGACGCTTGGGCGGACGACAGCCATTATGAGGAATTGGCGTAATATCGCGAATCAGAGTAATTTCTAGCCCAGCCCCTTGGAGAGCACGAATCGCAGTTTCTCTACCCGCGCCAGGTCCGCTTACCATCACCTCAACTTGACGCATTCCTTGGTCGGTAGCTCGCCGCGCTGCACTTTCAGCAGCTGTTTGCGCTGCAAAGGGAGTACCTTTTTTCGCCCCTTTAAATCCGCTAGAACCAGCACTTGCCCAAGAAATCACATCCCCATTTTGATCGGTGATGGTGACAATGCTATTGTTGAAAGTAGATTGGATATAGGCGACCCCATTGGGGACGTTGCGTTTTTGTTTTTTGCTCCCGGTCTTTTTGGTTGGTTGTCTGGCCATACTTCCTAGATAGTGAATTTAAAGTAAAAGTTGCTTCCATGTCCATGATGCTGTAGCAGCAGGACAAGAAATTATTTACCAGGTGCCTTTTTCTTCCCAGCGACGGTCTGTCTTCTTCCCCGGCGGGTTCTAGCATTGGTGCGGGTTCTTTGACCCCTGACAGGTAATCCCATCCGATGACGACGACCCCTGTAGCTACCAATGTCAATCAGACGCTTGATATTCATCCCTTCCCAGCGCCGCAAGTCACCTTCAACTTCATAGTTGGTTTCTATTTCAGCCCTTAAGGCGGTTACGTCAGCATCTTGAAGGTCTTTGACTCTTGTGTCTGGGTTAACTCCTGTAGTAGCAAGAATTTCTTGCGACCTAGATAACCCAATTCCGTAAATGTATGTCAGACCTATTTCCACCCGTTTGTCGCGGGGAAGGTCTACTCCAGCAATCCGTGCCACAATTTATGTCTCCCTATTTGGTTTCGCAGTTATAGTGGGTAAAGAGTGATTTGGTTTTTGAGTTTTTTTGGGGGTGGGGATGCCAAATCTATCCCTGACGCTGTTTGTGCTTGGGGTTTTCACAAATCACCATGACGCGACCACGGCGTTTGATCACGCTGCACTTATCACAGATTTTTTTCACCGAAGCTCTAACTTTCATGTCGATTAATTTGACTCCAAATATAGGATTATAACACTTTTAGGAAAATATTTCCATTAAATCAGCTAAAGAATTTGACAAGCTAACAAAAATTATGTTCTAGCTTCTACATATTTCTACATATATTTACTTCTTCCGCAATCTATAGGTAATTCGACCTTTGGTCAAGTCATAAGGAGTCAATTCTACTTTGACGCGATCGCCCGGTAAAATTTTGATGTAATTGCGCCGGATTTTGCCAGAAATATGTGCTAAGACATTAAAACCGTTATCCAAGTCTACGCGAAACATTGCATTGGGCAATGATTCGGTGACTGTACCTTCCATTTCGATCAAATCTTGTTTAGACAATTTGTTCAGTCCTCAACTCAACAATTTCCTGTGATATGGTAGCTAATCATGTCCACTAAACACAATTTGGCGCATAAATCAACAGTTAATTAATATATCTTAGCTGCAATACCGATGACACCGAGATTAGGAAGCTATGACTTTTTGCAGCGCAGCAGAAACTTCTGCTTCAGAGTGATTACCATCAACAGTGATCAGCTGATGACGAGCTTGATAATATTCAATCAGAGGAGCAGTGTCATGGCGATAGACTTCTAACCGACGACTAATAACTTCTTGGCTATCATCTTTACGTCCTCGTCCCAGTAAGCGAGTAATCACAACTGCATCAGATGCATCGAGGTTGATCACTCTAGCTTGACCTTGGCCGATTTTCAGCAATAACTCCTCTAAAAAAACAGCCTGTGTGACTTTGCGGGGGAAACCATCCAAAATCCAACCATTTTGAGCATCGGGTTGCTTAAGGCGCTCTTGGACTAAATCCTGGACTAAATCATCTGGAACTAGTTCACCCTTGTCCATATAATTTTGCGCTTTGATGCCCAAAGGAGTTTGGTCCAAAATAGCTTGTCGTAAAATATCACCTGTAGAAATATGAGGAATCTTCTGAAATTCAGCCAAAAGTTTGGACTGAGTTCCTTTACCAGCTCCCGGTGGACCCAAGAAGATTAATCGCGTCAATGTCACTATTGCTTCACCATTCCTTCATAGCGTTGAGAGATAACGTAGGTTTGCACTTGTCTAGCAGTGTCTATTGCTACGCCAACCAAGATCAATAACGAAGTAGCACCCAAACCCTTAAAGGTGGGTACGCCTAAAGCTCTTTCTACAGCAGTGGGAATAATTGCGACTAAACCCAAAAATATCGACCCCAAAAAGGTGAGTCGATTGCTAACCCGCTCAATATACTCACTCGTAGTTTTACCGGGACGAATACCAGGAATACTAGAACCCATCTTTTTCAAATTCTGCGCTACGTCTACAGGATTGAGAATCAAGGAAGAGTAGAAGTAGCTAAAGAAAATGATGGAAACCATATACACCAAAGCATAAACCCAAGAACCTGTACCACTAGGACTGAGATATGTACTAATGATATTGATCAAGTCAGGATTTTTCAGAAACCCAGCTAATAAAGATGGCAAACTGAGGATAGCAGCTGCAAAAATAATTGGCATGACACCACCTTGATTCAGCCGTAAAGGTAGAAAACTACGCTGTTCAGCTAAAACTCTCCGCCCGACTTGACGACGAGCCGAAATAATGGGGATGCGACGCATTCCTTCTTGGACAAACACAATCCCCACAATTGTCACCAAGAAAATCAGCACTAAAACTATCACCCGACCTACAACTTCCCGACCGCCAACTTGCACTAAATCAATGGTATCGCCCAAAGATTTAGGTAGTGAAGCGACAATATTCACAAATATCAATAAAGACGCACCATTCCCAATTCCCCGCTCTGTAATCAACTCTGAAGCCCACATGACGAACATGGAACCAGCGACCAGAGCCAGAGCCGTAGAGATGACAAAAAATGGACCTGGATGCAAAGCGTATCTTTGGAGACTGACAATAGAGAATCCCAAACTCTGAGCAAACGCCCAACCCAAAGATAAATAGCGGGTAATTTGTGATATTTTTCTTCGTCCGGCTTCGCCTTCATTTTTTTGTAAATTTTCTAAAGCAGGAATAGCAGCGGTGAGTAATTGGATAATAATAGAGGCATTAATAAAGGGCAAAATTCCCAAAGCAAAGACCCCTAAAGTAGAAAGTCCTCTACCAGAGAAAATATCCAATAACCCAAATATACTATTCCCCGAAATATCAGCTGCAAATCTAGCACGGTCAATACCTGGTATGGGCAAAAAGATACCTAAACGCACTAAAATCAAAATCCCGACGGTGACAAGCAGCCTGGTTCTGAGTCCAGCTGCTTGAGCCATCTGCATAAAAGTTTCTTGAGCCGTTGGGGATTTTTCTCGACTGATCATAGAGTGCTACCTTTATAATGGACCAAACGCTATTCCTCAGTTCACGACTTCGCAACTCCCACCCGCTGCTTCGATTTTGGCGCGAGCTTGACCAGTAAAAGCTGCAGCTTTTACTGTTAGTGGAACGTTTAACTCTCCGTTACCCAAGACTTTTAATTGTCCTTTCACAGAAGTTAAAATTCCCACCGCTTTCAAAGAGAGCAAAGTCACTTCTGTATTTGGGGGGAGAGAAGCTAGCTTTTCTACATTAATCGTAGTGTAAATCCGGCGATTAATTAAGGGAAAGCCCTTGAGCTTTGGTATCCGACGGTATAAAGGCTGTTGACCACCTTCAAATCCGGGGCGGGTACCGCTACCAGAACGGGATTTTTGACCCCGCATACCTAGACCAGCACTAGCGCCTTGACCAGCAGCAATACCTCTACCTACACGGCGTCGGCGTTTTTTTGAGCCTTTTTGCGGCTTGGCATCGTTGAGTCTCATGATCTAATCAGCATCTCCTGCAGTAGTTTATATAGCGTAGAGTTTTTCTATGGTAACGCCTCTATCTTCAGCTACTTCAGCAAACGTCCGTAATGTAGATAGTGCATTTACTGCGGCTCTGGCGTTATTCAGAGGATTGTTGGAACCTAGTTGTTTGGCGAGAATGTTCCGCACTCCAGCTAACTCTAATACAGTCCGCACCGCACCACCGGCGATTACTCCAGTACCTGGTGCGGCTGGGCGCATGATTACTTTAGCACCACCACCAACTCCATTAATTGGATGGGGAATGGAGTTGGACTTGGTGATGGGAATATCAATCAGGTGCTTTTTGCCATCAGCTACACCTTTTTTCACCGCCCCAATCACATCTGATGCTTTACCCACACCTACACCCACTTGACCGCGCTCATTACCGACGACGACAATGGCGCGGAAGCTGAGTTTTTTACCACCTTTGACAACTTTACTGACCCGACGGATTTGGATTACCCGTTCTTGCCAAGTTGTTTCTTCTTTTTTTGCTCGGTTTGCTTTACGACGACCCGTAGCCATAATCAATATTCTCTCAAAGTTCTCTTAAAGTAATGATTCTAGAAATCCAAACCAGCTTCACGGGCTGCTTCAGCTAGTGCTTTGATCCGCCCATGATAGAGATTTCCCCCACGGTCAAAGACAACTTTGGTAATTCCTTTCTCCAGCAATCTTGTGGCGATGAGCTTACCGACTTGGGCTGACGCATCACGATTAGCACCAGAAGCCAAGTTAGATTTCAGATCTGGTTCTACGGTTGATGCTGCGACCAAAGTATGGTGCTGTGTATCATCAATCACCTGAGCGTAAATATGCTCATGGGAGCGAAATACAGCTAACCTTGGGCGTTCTGGGGAACCAACAACTTTACCACGGACGCGTCGATGGCGACGCTGTTTCGATTCTCTACGAGTAAGTTTCATATTTACTTCTTACCACCCTTACCAGTTTTACCAGCTTTACGTCTGACATTTTCACCGCTATAGCGTATACCTTTACCTTTATAAGGTTCTGGTGGACGAACATCGCGAATTTTGGCAGCTGTATTGCCAACTAATTCCTTGTCAAAACCACCCACGATGACAACAGTGTTAGTTTCCACAGTGAATTGAATTCCCTCAGGTGGTTCTATGATCACCTGATGACTGTAACCCATATTCAGAACTAGGTTACGACCTTGAAGTTGAGCGCGGTAACCTACACCTTGAATCTCCAATCGGCGTTGGAAACCTTGAGAAACTCCTTCTACCATATTGGCGACCAGAGTCCGACTCAAACCGTGGAGTTGTCTAGAAGTACGGGTTTCATCCCGACGAGCTACTGTTAATATCGTTCCTTCTTGGGAGACTATAACATTGGCGGGTAGATGACGGGAAAGTTCACCTTTAGGACCTTTCACTACTACTTGAGAACCATCGATCGCCACTTCGACTTTAGGGGGAACAGTAATTGGACGTTTACCAATACGAGACATGACTTTTTGCTCTTTGTTATTTTTACCAAACGTAACAAAGTACTTCACCACCCAAGTTCTGACGCCGCGCTTCGCGGTCAGTCATAATCCCACTGGATGTAGAAATAATGGCGATACCAATACCGCCCAATACTCTGGGTAATTCCTTGCGGTTAGAATAAACCCGTAAACCTGGTTTGCTCACGCGCTTAAGGGCGGTGATCAGCGGTTGACGACTTTTACCTTTATATTTCAAGGAAATCACCAAATTACGCTTGACTCCTTCTCCTGATTCCACAAACTCGGCGATAAAGCCCTCTTCCTGCAATACCTTAGCAATATTACGAGTCATTTTTGTGGCTGGCACTTGTGTACTTTGATGCCTCGCCAGATTAGCATTGCGGATGCGCGTCAGCATATCTGCAATTGTGTCGTTAGCCGCCATCGTTTCCTCTTTAGATGAACTTATTGATCGCGAAAGGGCATACCCATTTCCTTGAGCAAAGCCCGACCTTCTTCGTCGGTTTTAGCTGTGGTGATAATAGAAATATCTAACCCACGGATTTGGTCGATTCTGTCGTATTCGATTTCTGGAAAAATCAACTGTTCTCTCACACCCAGAGTGTAGTTACCCCGACCATCAAAACTTTTTGGACTAACACCGCGAAAGTCACGGATTCGAGGTAGGGATAAACTAATCAAGCGGTCGAGAAAGGCGTACATCCGTTCGGCTCTCAAGGTAACCATAATCCCCACGGGCATCCCTTGGCGAATTTTAAAGCCGGCGATCGCCTTTTTCGCCCTGGTGACAACTGGCTTTTGACCAGTAATTAAGGCAATTTCGCTTAAAGATGCTTCTAGTGATTTAGCGTTTTGAGCAGCTTCTCCTAAACCTCGATTCACAGTTACTTTCACCACTTTCGGGACTTGATGAATGTTGGTGTACTGAAACTGAGTTGTGAGTTTAGGAACGATTGTCTCTTGGTATAGAGTTTTCAGTCTTGTGGTCGCCATAGTGTTTTTCTGCTGATATTTCCCTGGTCTTGGTCAGGGGTGTGAAGTAAATCAGGGTTACTTATCCAGGATCTCACCGGTTTTTTTCAACATCCTGACTTTCTTACCTTCTGCTGTGAAGGTATAGGAGATCCGACTAGCAACGTTTTGCTTTGTAGAATAGAGCATGACGTTGGAGCTGTGAATGGGATATTCCTGGGTGACAATCCGCCCAGTTTCTCCTTCTTGCTGAGGTTTAACATGCTTGGTTTTGAAGTTAACTCCTTTCACCAGCACCTTACCAAGTTGGGGTAGTGCTTTAATCACTTCTCCCACCTTACCTTTATCTTTACCCGCAATCACCTGGACTGTATCGCCAGTTTTAACGTGTAATTTATAAAATTTGGGCTTCTCTTTGGAGTTCGCCATTACAACACCTCTGGAGCCAACGAAACAATTTTAGTGAAGTTTTTATCACGCAATTCCCGAGCCACTGGACCGAAAACCCGTGTACCTCTTGGATTTCCATCTTTATTGATGATTACTGCTGCGTTATCATCAAACCGAATACTCATACCGCTATCCCGATTAATAGCCTTACGAGTCCGCACTATTACCGCTTCCACCACATCTGACTTTTTCACAGCCATGTTGGGTTGAGCATCCTTGACGACAGCAATGATTTTGTCGCCCACGCCGCCGTAACGGCGATTACCTCCGCCCAATATACGAATGCACATGAGTTTACGCGCACCGCTATTATCTGCAACATTAAGGTAGGATTGGGGTTGAATCACGATTTATCTCCCTTGTTTCAGTTGTTAAAGTCATAACAACTATTAATTGGTTGGTTTGACGGTTAGCACTTCTGTAACTTGCCAACGTTTGGTTTTACTCAGGGGTCGAGTTTCCTGAATCCGCACGCGATCGCCCACTTTGCAAGCATTATTTTCATCGTGGACTTTATAACGGCGGGTTTGAACGACAATTTTGCCGTATTTGGGGTGAGGAGCGCGGTTTTCTACAGCAACTACAACTGTTTTCTGCATTTTATCGCTGACTACCAGTCCCACTCTTTCTTTAACTGCCATGATCTTCCTGGGTTAATTCTGCTTTTGATTGACTTGCTTTGTGTAAACGTTCTGTCTCTACCGTAAGTAACTGAGATAAACGATGATTAGCATGTTTAAACCGATGTGGTTTATCTAGTTGTCTAGTAGCTTTTTGCAAGCGCAACTGAAATAACTGTTTTTTTACAGCCAGAATTTCCGTAGACAACTCCTCGTCAGACAATTCGCGAATTTCCGCAATTTTGGGGAGAGCCATAACTTAATCCTGCTCCTCCTGTGGTTGAGAGCGCACAATAAACTTAGTTTTGATTGGCAATTTGTAATCAGCCAAGCGCATAGCTTCACGGGCGATTTCTTCAGTAACACCACCAATCTCAAATAAAATCCGCCCTGGCTTGACAACAGCTACCCAAAACTCTGGATTACCTTTACCAGAACCCATGCGAGTTTCAGCTGGGCGCATCGTGATTGGTTTATCAGGGAAAATCCGAATCCAGATTTTACCACCCCGCCGAATATAACGGGTCATGGCGCGTCTGGAAGCTTCTATTTGGCGAGAAGTGATCCAGGCTGGTTCTTGGGCTTGGAGAGCAAAGTCCCCGAAATTGAGGGTGCTACCACGACTAGCCAGACCTTCCATGCGACCGCGTTGTTGTTTGCGGTATTTCGTTCTTCTAGGACTTAACATGATGTACTAGCCTTCATTATTTGAACGGTCTTCAAACTGCTGGCGGCGACGTTGTTGACGGCGACGAGGTTCGCGATCGCGCTCTCCCCGCTCACGGTCACGGTCTCCCCGGTCGCGAGTCGCAGGTTGAACAGAAGTATCCTCTTGTCCAGGGATAATTTCACCCTTGAATACCCAAACCTTAATTCCCAGAATCCCGTAAATCGTCTTAGCGGTGCAGTAGGCATAATCAATATCAGCCCGGAGAGTGTGCAAAGGCACTCTTCCTTCACGGGTCCACTCGGTACGAGCAATTTCTGCTCCATTGAGTCGTCCGCTAACTTGGACTTTGATTCCTTGAATACCAGCCCTTTGCGCCCTTTGAATCGCCTGCCGGACGACGCGTCGAAAAGAAACCCGACGTTCTAGCTGTTGAGCGATATACTCAGCGATCAAATAAGCATTAGCGTCAACTTTTTGAACTTCAACTACATTGATGCGAATTTGGCGATTACCACCCAACGCCTCTTGTAATCCAGTCCGCAAGGACTCAATTCCTTGTCCACCGCGTCCCACAACTACACCAGGTCTGGCTGTGCGGACTTCCAGGTCAATTTGGTCAGCTTTACGCTCAATTCTAACTTCGGAAATTCCCGCATTATTTTGCGCATACCTACCCAATTTTTGGTCTATATATTTCCGCAATTTGAAGTCTTCTTTTAAGAGTTCTGGATAACGGTCACTATTGGCAAACCAGAGGGATTGGTGCTCCTGGGTTATACCCAGACGGAAACCGACTGGATGAATTTTCTGTCCCACAAAAAATATTTCCTCTAAAATTTCTGACTGTACGCAATGAGTCGCAATTTATTTATGTCAATTCATTTATTTAGTAGCAGCGCCAGTAGCGACAGCGACAGTAATATGACATGTTGGTTTGCGAATTTGGTAAGCTCTACCTTGCGCTCTGGGTTGGAACCTCTTTAATACTGGTCCTTTGTCAGCAAATGCTTTAGTAATTACCAGTTCAGCCCGGTCTAACCCTTGATTATGTTCTGCATTAGCCGCCGCAGAGCGGAGAACTTTCAGGACTGGTTCACAAGCTCTATAGGGCATAAATTCGAGAATAATCAACGCTTCTCGATATGACCGCCCGCGAATTTGGTCAAGTACACGGCGCACTTTAAAAGGAGAAATGCGAATGTAACGGGCGATCGCTTTAACTTCAGTCGTATCAGGTGCCATAATTTTCTCTACTCACGACTACCTACCTGCTTTCTTGTCACTTTTACCATGACCTCTGTAGGTACGTGTTGGGGCGAATTCGCCCAACTTATGTCCTACCATTTGCTCGTTCACAAATACCGGAACATGTTGTTTCCCGTTATGAACTGCGATGGTGTGACCTACCATCAAAGGCAAAATTGTCGAAGCTCGCGACCAAGTTTTGATAACTTGTTTTTCGTTTTTATCGTTTAACTTTTCAATCTTTTTGAGCAAATGGTCTGCTACAAAAGGACCTTTTTTCAGAGAACGACCCATAAGTTTCTTGGGAAATTAGAACTTTAATAACAGGAATTGCTTGTGTTAGGGAAATGGTTAAGATTGACGACCACCACGCCCACGTTTAGAAGATTTGCGCCGACGACGCACAATCAACTTGCTGCTGAGTTTTTTCCGATTCCGGGTTTTAGCGCCAAGAGCAGGTTTACCCCAAGGAGTTACAGGACCAGCTCTACCAATAGGAGCTTTACCTTCTCCACCACCATGAGGGTGGTCCACTGGGTTCATAACACTACCTCTGACCTTGGGACGACGACCTTTCCAGCGGTTGCGTCCGGCTTTACCTGCGCTGAGGTTTCTGGCGTCTGTATTCCCTACTTGTCCTAAAGTGGCGTAGCATTCGCGGCGCACCATCCGCACTTCGCCAGAAGGTAATTTCAGCGTGACGTAATTGCCTTCTTTCGCCACAACTTGGGCTGAAGCGCCTGCGGAACGGACGATTTGACCACCTTTACCAGGAGTCATTTCTACGTTGTGGACGCTACTACCTAAAGGAATATTGGATAAAGGTAAAGCATTTCCATCTTCAATAGGAGAAGTAGGACCTGCGATCACCTTTCTCCCCACACCCATCCCATTGGTTTGGAGAATATAGCGTTTTTCGCCGTCTTCATATAGCAACAGAGCAATGCGCGCATTCCTGTTGGGGTCATATTCAATGGCGATTACTTCCGCCTGTATTTCCCGCTTGTTCCGCTTAAAGTCAATAATCCGATAAAGTTGTTTGTGTCCGCCTCCCCGACGACGGCTGGTTATCCGCCCTTGATTATTCCGACCTTTAGGGCGGTGAACTGACTCAGTTAAAGATTTCTCTGGTTCAGTTTTGGTAATTTCCGCAAAGTCAGAGATTGTAACTTGGCGAGTACTTGGGGTATAAGGGCGATAGGAACGAGTACCCATAAACGATATTTTGGATTTTGGCGAATGAATATCTAGATATCTGGGAAGAGAACTTGTCTAATTTTCCCTACATCTCCAGGTGCAATGGTAACAATAGCCTTTTTATACTGAGGCTTATAACCAATAAACTTACCAACACGGCGTTTTTTGCGGGGTGGTAAAGCAGTATTGACTTTCACAACTTTGACTTGAAACAAGTCTTCGATCGCCGCTCTAATTTCGGGCTTAGTAGATTTAGGAGCAACTTCAAAAGTGTATTTATTTTGCTCCATTTGAATAGTCGCCTTTTCGGTAACGATAGGACGACGGACTAAGTCAGCCAAATAGCGGGGGTCCAAGTTATCCACTATAAACCTCCTGAATTTTTCCTAAAGCTGCTGCTGTGAGTACGATTTTGTCGGCGTGGAGTAAATCGTAAACATTTAATTGATCAGCCGCGATCAGTCTCAGGTTTTCTATATTCCGAGCCGATAAATAAACGTTTTCGGGAATTTCTGCCAAAATCAACAAAGATTTTTGCCCTGGCTCGACTCCCCAACGGGTAAAAGCTGCAATTAATTCCTTAGTTTTAGGACGTTGTAATTCATTGCTAAACTCTTCTACCACGATTAAGTCGTCAATCCGGCTCATCAAAGCTGTTCGTAGAGCTAACCGACGCTCTTTCCGATTCAACTTCAAGTTGAAATCGCGGGGTTTTGGACCAAAGATCACACCACCACCACGCCAGAGAGGTGAACGAATTGACCCAGCACGAGCACGACCTGTACCTTTTTGACGCCAAGGTTTACGACCCCCACCCCTAACTTCGGAACGAGTCTTTGTAGAAGCCGTTCCTTGGCGGGAATTGGTCATTTGCCTAACTAAAGCACGGTGGACAATATGCGCCGCCGTTTCTTCCTTAGCAACTCGCAACTCAAACGTTGTTTGTCCGACTTGCTCCCCTTGCCAATTTTTAACTACGCTCTCAACCATCTTGTTTAGATGTCTAAATTATTTTTTCCTACCAACGTGTTTCGCTGGTAACACATCAACTAAAGCACCTGGTTTACCAGGAATAGTACCCTTAACCAAAATTAAGTTACGCTCTGTGTCCACTCTTACTATGGTTAGTTGACGAATTGTCACCCGCTCACCACCCAAACGTCCAGCCATCCTTTTTCCAGGATAGACACGACCAGGAGTAGTACCAGCGCCGATAGAACCAGGTGCTCTATGGTTTTTGGAACCATGAGACATGGGACCGCGACCAAAGTTATTCCGCTTCTGGTTACCTGCAAAACCACGACCAATACTTGTCCCAACTACATCAACAATTTGACCAGTAGTAAAAATATCAGCTTTAATTTCTTGACCTAAAGCATAATCGTTAGCACTATCAGTCCGATATTCGTTTAAATGACGCACTGGTGGTGCGGAGGATTTAGCTAGATGACCTAGCAGTGGTTTGTTCAAAGCCTTAGGTTTTACTTCGCCATAACCAACCTGAATGGCGGAGTAACCGTCGGTTTCCTTTGTTTTAACTTGTGTAACAGTGCATGGCCCGGCTTGAATTACAGTAATAGGAATGGCTACTCCTGCTTCATCAAATATTTGAGTCATGCCCAGCTTGGTGCCGAGAATACCTACAGACACAGTAACTGGTTCTCCTTATCTAGTTGCTGACCTTACTTTTTCTCTACTTTGTTTGGCAAATCCGCTGATTTTTACACCAGCCCTCACCAACATTTACCTTCTGAGCAGGGAAGGTATTACTTAGGAAAATCAATGCAAGACGTGATTGCTTTGCGCTTGGTGCAGCAATGCTTTTCGTCCAAGCAATTGCTCTGGCACTCTCCGACTGTAGCGGGACTTAAACAGTTGATTCTGTTCAGTATCCTTTTCCTGAGCATTGATTGTCGTGACGACTTCAAAACCCAGGTTCTACTCTTTTAAAGACCTTAAACTACTGAGTTCAGATTTTGTGTATCTTGTGTATCTTTTAGTTTGCGGCTACGGGAGTGAACTGATATTGAGAGCTTTTTGGCTCCTCAATAACGATTTGACCTGAAAGTTTTTCTAGTTTAGCAGTATTAGCGTGTTTTTTAGCCAAGTTATCTTTTGGGGAATTTTTAGGCTAAATCTGACTATTTTTACTATTTTGGTCACAATCTCGAATTATAAACTACTTCTGGAGATTTGTCTAGCATTTTTTTTGCAGGAATTCCTAATTTCCTCTTCCCAGTTTGGTAGATAATATATAAAGAGATATATTTAAGTCGCTAAGACGAAATTCTATGGCACTACTGACTACTGGAAATGCTTTAATCCGCGATTTGGAAAAATTTGGCTCTTTGGGCGTTTATGTTCCGCCAGAAGGGGGTTATGAAGGGCGCTATCGTCGCCGGCTGCGAGCAGTTGGTTATACTAGTCTCCATATGACAGCCAGAGGATTAGGGGATGTTGCTGCTTATTTAACCAGAGTTCATGGTGTCAGACCTCCACATCTAGGCAAAAAATCCCTTGGTAGTGGTGCAGCAGTGGGTGAAGTATACTATTTACCACCATTAATTAGCCATCAACTCGCACAATTACCCCCCAAATCTAAAGGGTTAGTCTTGTGGTTGATTGAAGGACATGTGCTTTCTGACCAAGAAGTGGAATTTTTAGCCGATTTCCCCAAGTTGGAACCACGCGTTAAGGTGGTGATCGAAAGAGGGAGCGATCGCTATTTCCATTGGACACCCCTGGAAAAAACTTTGTTAGCTAGTTAGAAGAAAGCAAGCAAAAAAGAGGTTTATACTGGAGAAAAGAGATATGTTCTATATCTCTTTACCAAACTTGGAGTCAAAGTAATCCAGTAAAAATGAGACGTAAACCTACAAATACTCCTAAACCATCCACTTTCCCCGGTACTGCAATCAACATAACCACCATAGCTATTTTGGCGGGAGTGCTAATTTTAGGAATTGGTATTGGCATTGCTTTTAGTTCTACAACCACATTATCTTCCTCAAATGTGGCTTCCAGTGAATTCATTGATCTTAAAGCTCCTAATCATGAACTTTGTGTTCAGTATGGAGCTAGTGCTATGGTTATGGATGCTAGGTTGTTTGTCACTCTTAATCCTTTTAATGTCTATGTTTCTCAACCAAATATGCGCCCTGGATGCGTTTTACGCCAAAATGACTGGGTGATTTTAGAGCAGAAAAAGCTTGTCACCTCACAACAGGTAAGAGAATGCAAGGATCGCTTAAATACTTTTGGTTTTACAGGTAATCTAGATAGCGATAAGCCTGACATCAGGTGTATATATCAGAATGAAAGCGCGCAAAATTTATTTTTATCGCAACCAGGAGCAGTTGGTCCATCTCAAGACACACAAAGATTTTAAGAAGAAGGGTGTAGGGTGTAGGGTGTAGGGTTGAAGAAGGAGTTACACCGTCAGGAGTTGGAATTTTTTAATGTGGTAGAGGATTACCAAATTGGATGACGGGAGTATCGGGAAGTTTGGGCGGAATGTTTTGATGAATAACGATGCTGTCCATATTATCTGATTGGCTGGGTAATGTTCCTCTATCTTGAGTTGAGTAATTCGGCTGAGGAACATTTTGAGAATTTAGTGGGGGAACAGTAATCAAAGGTGTTTGAGGATTACTGTTGAAGTTGATAGAGGGTGGAAGTGTCTGGTTATTGATTTGAGCTAAATAATTTGGAGTTGAACTAATAGCTGTTTCTAAATTTATTCCTAGCCAAAAACCAAGTAAACTAACTATAAAGATTTTCATAACTTTTAACTTCTAACTCCTTCTTCAACCCTACACCCTACACCCTACACCCTTCTTCTAATCTTGACGAACACCAGTAAAATTTATTCGCGAGGAAGTGACTTGAGGGAAAAGCAGTTGACCGATGATTTCTTTTTGTTTGGTGAATGATAGTCGTAGAGTTGCTGGAGATAACTGATTTTCTGAGTGAGCAAAGTTTTGACAAAGAATTCCAGCATCTATCTTTCCTGACAAATTGAGTTCTTGCTTGTTTAATAATCCTGAAAGACTAAGCTGTTTAAATTTATCTGCGTTCTCAGTTGCGGGTAATAAAGCTGCGTTTACATAAATACCAGATTGTTGGACTTTTAATAATACAGGATTTATCTGTTTACAATCGGGTATTTGGTCTAAATTCAATAGGTAACGATTTTTTAATGGTGCTGGTGGATGGAGATAGTTTTCCCCATAAACTGTGATTGACTTAAATAAAATAATCATAGTGGCGATCGCTCCGCCGTAAAAAGCTAAAATTCTAAAGTTGAGATTAAAATTGAGATTCTGCACAATTAGCTCCTTTGTATAGCAACACCAAAGTTGGAACTGGTATGTCAAATGTAAGGCTGGAGGAAATGATGAAACTGTATCCACTAAGGAAATCATAGTCTGCGATTACAATTATGCAGACGTTCCGGCATCGAAATTGCTGCAAGATAAAGAGAGAAGATGAGGAATTTAACTGTATAAATAGTAATGCTAGAGAATATTATAGAGAATGTAATATTAAAGATTATATTGATAGTCTAGAAATAATTAAGAGAATGCTTAAAAAAGTCTAAGCAATTAGTAGCAACCTTATTGGGAGTGACAGAGTTTGCGATCGCTATCATTTTGGGGAAACTGCCAAGAATAAGCAAAATGGCTGACCCCATGAATCCGAGAGGAAAATTGTTGCAAAGCCCGCATTTGGACTTCTAAAGATGGACGATGATTCATCGATTCTCCCCACTTCCCGGCTAAAGCTGGCATTATTTGTGTATTCGCAGGAGCCATTTGGATCACCCTTTGCACCTCAGCCACAATACAACTGACATCCCCACAGTTAGCATAAGCCATAGGATGCCATTCGAGAGAACCGGAAAATCTATCCCAAGGCTGAAGACGCGAATCATAACCCTGTCCTATAGTTTGATTACCTTCAGGAAAAAACACTACTCCAGGGGAAACACCTTGCTGAAACGCTGGATGAGCAGCTAAATTGACAAAATCCACCACACCCTGCATGGCGTGAGAAACGCTTAATTTCCATAACTCTGACTGTAAAAGCGCTTGTCTTTCAGTTTCAGATAAAAGTGCTTGTTGAGGAAAACTGGAAGTATGTCCTTCCCACATAGGTTCAATATCTTGAGGAAAAAGTTGTCCAACTTCAGCAATGTCGGAAGTACTAATATATCCCTTAGTTAAAAATCTTTGAATTAACTCTCTACCTTGAGAATTCTTAGCTCGTTGGAGTAGGGCTGTCTCTGTAGCGGGAGAATATAACCATAAATCAGTAACTTTCGTCGCCACTGAATCACTCCCCAACTGTCGGGGATAGCGGATATAGTCAAATAAAATTCCATCAGGACGATGATTTACTATTTCCCAAACCAGACGGTTGTAATCCATAATCGCCTGCGAGTTATATGGGTCGATGAACACTTGTAACCCATCCTTGACCACATATAAACTGGTTTGACCCTTACCATTGCGGGCGATCGCCTGTTCTTTATCCTTATTCAGAGCATAGCTGTAACCAAAATTCATGGTAAACAACCAAGCATAAACCTTCAAACCTCGTTCCTGACCCTTTTGAATTGCTGCTGCTAGTAAATCAAATTTTTCTGCTTCGGGAATATTGGTAACAGAAGGCCAAACTGTGGGATTATTTGCGGCTGGTAATAATACTTTCCCGTCGTAAAACACTCCTATATTAACTTGGTTATAACCTAGATTCACAATCCGGTCCATAATTTCAGAAAGCGCCCCTGGCTTCATATCACAGGGATACAACCGCAACCAAATAGCTTGCTTTTGCGGCCAAGTATGTCGCCGACATTCTTGCAATAGTGCTGCATTACGTTGTATTAGCTTTACATAGCGAGTTAAAGCCTTTTTATTTGACTTGAGTGCTAGTAAACGCAAACTCTCTTTTTCAGCAGCAGCAGCAGCAGATAGCTGACAATATCTAGTTTCTTGCGCTCTGACTACCTGATTCATGTGCGGAATTAATAAGCTACTATAGAGAGCCGTAGCTATTAAACGTTGCCAAAATAAATTTATATTTGCCAATATTTGCCCAGTTCTGAGAATAGTTGTTTATATATTTGGTTTCCCCTCTCTGTGTGGGAGAGGGGGGTGATGGCGATTAACCACCACGTTGCAAAGACTTTTCGACGCGTGTAAATTCTTCCTCTAAACGAGCTTTAAGTTTCTCAGGAATAGGACGATTGGGATAAGAACTATAATGTCCAGCCAGAGAATTGAGGGCTGTGCGCATTGTTGTGAAAGAATTTAGGGTAGAAACAGAACTAGCTCGCTGATAACGAGCCGAAAAATCGTTGATTTTCCGCCGCGCTTCTGCTTGAACTGCTGTTTTATCTGGGGAATCAGCAGATATATCTATAGCTTTTCTCAAAGTATTCACTACAGCCAAAGTATCCTGTCTATAGTCACCCGTCAAGCTATCCATACTACCTGTACAGCCGATTAAGCCTATAGATAAAACTAAAACTAGAGCCAGCAGACGCGACCAATAGCGCAACATAAGCATTTGTCAAACAATACATAAATTATCGTCTATCGTATCTTGAATCGGTATACCATAAAGAATCAATTTACTGGGTTAAAGTCTACTGTTTCATATAGAGTGTAGCGTTGCTGGTAAGGTCTTCCCAGAGTGGCGATCGCTTGCTGTAATGTTTCTACTTCCATACTAGTACCACCCACCGCACCAGCCATAGATGTAATGTGTTCTTCCATCAACGTACCACCAATGTCATTACAGCCCCAGACCAAGGCTTTTGTAGCTCCAGCTAGTCCCAATTTTACCCAGCTTGGTTGATGATTGGGAATCCAATTTCCCAAAAAAATCCGAGCTACAGCACTTAATAATAATACATCCTGCAACACAGGTTGGTCATGTCCAACCAGATGACGTAAATATTTGGGTGCTTGTTGTCCCACATAAGGTAGGATAATAAACTCTGTGATTCGTCCTGGATAAGAGTGGTTAATAGCAGTTTCTTGGAGCGATCGCAATTTAGTCAAATGAGCTATTTGCTGTTCTGGTGTTTCGATATGTCCAGATAGCATAGTACTGGTGGTAGATAAACCTAACCTATGGGCTGTGGAAACGATTTCTAGCCAGGTATCCGTGTTGATTTTCTCTGGACAGAGGATGCGCCTTACATTGTCATCCAGGATTTCCGCTGCTGTTCCGGGAAGGGAACCAACACCAGCATTTTGCAGAGCGGCGATCGCTTCAGTGTATGATATCCCATCCAACCTGGCGATAAATTGGATTTCTTGCGGAGAGAAAGCATGTAAATGTAAATTAGGGAAATCTTGTTTAATCGTCTCTACTAACTTGAGGTAATAGGATAAAGACTTTCCTTGGATTTGCGCCTGGGGATTTAACCCTCCTTGCATACAAATTTCTGTCGCTCCCCGTTCCACTGCGTTCTCTGTTTTAGCTAAAATCTCCGTCCAGTTTAACCAATATGCATCTGTGTCGCCTGTATCTCGACGAAAAGCACAAAAACTACAATGTTGCTCACAGATATTGGTAAAATTTATATTGCGGTTAATCACATAGGTAACTGTATCACCTGCTTGTATATGGCGGAGTCTATCTGCTGTAGTTTGAATCGCCGCGATCGCATAGGGGTCAGTTTGTTTTAGCAATAAAACTGCTGCTTGGGGAGATATATCATTACCATTCAGAGCAGTTTCTAGAATTTGCTCGACTGTCGTTGTAGAATACACTATTCATCCAGAATAAACCTTACACCTTAATTTTTACAGTAAATCTAGAAGAAGGAAAAAGTTGCTGATTACAAGAAGGAAAAAGTATTGTTCTTTGACAGGATTGTTGTTAGTGGCGATCGCGATCGCCATCTTACTGCGGATTTTGTATATAGGTAGTAGAGAACTGTGGTACGACGAGGTTTTATCCTTATTACTTTCCACAAGTAGAAAAATAGCTTATCATTCTCCCGCAGCTACTCCAGTACTACTACAAAAATATACATCTCTACTGAGTTTACCAACAGAATCAAGTCTACATGATTTTTTCCTAACTATCAAAAACCTACTTAGAAGCCTTGTGGGTGGGGAACCTCATCCGCCATTATTCTTTTTAGCTCAACATTTCTGGTTGCGTCTTTGGGGTAATAGCGAAGTAGCTGTGCGTAGTTTAAATGCGATAATTAGTATTGTCGCCATAGGTAGCGCCTATGGATTGGGTAAAGAGATATTAGGACATCGGGGAGGATTAATTCTCGCAGCACTATTGGGAATAAGTCCTTTTTATTTATTCCATTCTCTGAATATGCGAATGTATGCGCCTTTAGTTTTGTGGACAATACTCAGTGCTTGGTCACTGCTCCATTTGATTAATTGGACAAATGACCAAAAGTCCCAAAAGTCTCAAAAGTCCCAAAAATATCATATATTCTGGAACGGACTTTTAATTTTATCTGTTGCTTGTGGTTTATTAACGTTCTATTTATATGCTTATTGGATAATTAGTTTAGCAGTTTTAGCAATTTATTTAGACAGGAAAAATTGGTTAAAACATGGATTACGCTTAGGTTTGGGAGTTATACTTACCATCCCTTGGATGCTCTGGGGTACAAGACAACAACTCCGTAATGCGGATATAGACCGTTTTGGTAAAGCGCCCACTATTGATTCTGCTTGGTTACACCACTTACAAGATTTTTGCCAAACTATCGGAACTGATTTACTCATAGGAGATTGGACAACTAGTATATCCAACGCCAGTAGTGCGATCGCCGGATGTTTGGTAATAGCTTTATTTATCTACTTTAGTATTAGTATATGGCGACGAGGTGAGCGAACTAACTTAATCATAGCACTTATATTAGGTATTTTACCATTATTATTATCATTATCTATAGACATTATTACCAATAAATTCACCTTGGGATTCGGTTGGGGACGAACAATGATTATTATCCTCCCTGGTTGTTTATTATTAATCACCTTATGGCTAGAAAAAGTAGTAACCAAACGCTGGTTAATTCCTGGAGTAACGGGTTTATTGCTTGTCTATCTAACAATCAGCATGGGTGATTTTAGCTGGCGACATCGTCAGGTATTTCATACAGTCAATCAATTAATTTCGTCAGGAGGAAATCAACCAACTTTAATCGCGATGAATTCTAAAGCATGGGGAAATGTCCTGCGTTTAGCCTATTATATTCCGCCTATTTCTCCAGTTATGTTGTTAGCTGAACATCCCGCAGATTTAGCAACTTCTTTAGCCAAAGTATTACAGAAAGATGCTGACAAATATTCACAGATTATTTGGTTAGATAGTCAAGATCCTGTATGGTCTAAGCTACCGACACAATTAGAGGTAGAACAAGAAAAAGCAAAAGTTGAGAAAATCTTGTTATCTCATTTCCATTTAAAAAAGAGCCAGAGATTAATTGGTACAATGAGCCTTGACCAATTCACTGCTAATCTATATATAAAGTCTCCAGAAAAATAAAGACCCCAATTTATTTTTTTATCTGTAAACGCCAAATATCCACTCCCACTAAATCGATCTTATAACTAGGATAAGCTTTAACTTCCTGGATTAATTTTGCGGATGGATCAAATAAAAACACATCAAATCCATCTGGAACCGGGAAAAGTCTTTTTTGTGAAACTGCGCTAGGGGTGACAATACAAGTATGACAATATGGTTTTAGCTGTAACTGTACTTGGGGATTGAGTTCATGGCTTAAGCCTAATATCATCCCCATACTTCCATCACTAACTATCAATGGGTGGTGAGATTGATTAATTAATTTAGCAGCAGCGATGTTAATGTCACTATGGCTTTTAGTCCACCAAGAAGTAGCTTGGGCGCTGACTAAACAGGAAACTATTGAACCAGATAATAATACGCAAATAAATATTTTACCTAGTTTTTGCCAGTTTTTTTTGCAGATTAATCCCTCAGATATGAGATGAGCGATAGATATTTGGATACCTAAATAAGCAGGGGTAAGATAGCGTAATATGATTGACCTCGTTCCCCCCTCTACTAAATCCTTTAACATGATCGGGAGTGAGGTAACAGATATTAATGTTATGATTAATAACCAACTCTCGCGGGAACTGTGGCGACAAAGAAAATAGATAGAATATGCTGATAAGAATACTAGCAAACATACCAAAAGTATTTGGATTAAAAAAGTGAATGAATTCTCAAATCCAAAATTTATCACTTCTCTCTCATTATTACTATCAATAAATATCCGACTGATATTAAAAGCCCAGGTTTTTACTAAGGCTATTCTACTCATATTACCTTGACCTCCAACGGTCTTATTTATATGACTTAAGTTAGTCATGATTACCATTAACCAGGGAGTAAAAGCTAAAAATGCTGTCACTGATGCTAATACATAAGCCAGTAATTGTTGAGTCGGGCGAAAGCTATTTCTAATAGCTAAATAAACTCCTTGAGCAAGTGTAACTATGATAGAAGAAGGAAAAGTATATAAACTGAATGTGACTACGGCTGTATATATTCCCCAACTAGACTTGGTATTTAATCGATTTGCATATAGTAAAGAAGCACTAGAGAGTAAAATCATTACTGTCCACAAGCTGTACTCTCTCGCTTCTTGAGCATATAATACATGGAATGGTGATATAGCAATAAATACAGCAGCTATACTCGCTGTCAAAGGTGAAGCGAATAGTTCCCAACATAGCCAATAAATACCAGGGAGAGCAATTAAGCTGATTAAAGCAGATACTATTCTAAATGAAGCGATAGAACTACCAAATAAATGCACCCAAAACCAAGTAATTATGTAATATAATGGCGGATGTTGCGGGTCTTCTGATGCTAATGATTGAATTGTATCGATTAAATTCTTCTGTGGATTTAGATTTTGATACTGAGATAATTCTCCTACGCTAACTTTATTTACAGAAGCAACTTGCTCTACTAATTCATATTCTTTATATCCTGAAACTCGCAATGATGTAAATGCTTCATCATCCCAGTAAGCTTTTTTGTCAATATTTACGAACCGCAAGAATACCCCTAAGATCAAAACTAATATGAGTATAAACATAAAAATTTTATGATTTTTATATCTCAGGAATGATGTATCTTTTTCTTTTTTTTGGTTCATAGTTTGCAATTTTCCAGAATAATCAGGTTCTATTGATTGAATTTCTAGCGCAGTTCCCGAAATTATTACAGGAATGAGCAAAATAATTATGAGTGATATTTAAAGTTTTAATAAAATAATGGTAAATACTATAAAATGGACAGGGAACAGGGAACAGGGAAGAAGTTTTCATGAAGCTAAGATAAACAATTAAACCCAGTGAAGTAACATTTTGTATCTAGATTTTTTAGGTAATTAATCAAATGGCAAATAGTCAAGCATCTAATTTAGAAAAAAAACCTAGATGGTTATATTTTTTAATTATCTTTATCCTAGTTTTAGGGATATATTTGAGATTTACAAATATAGATAGAAAAATTTATTGGGTAGATGAAAATTTTACGTCAATTAGAGTCGCCGGATACACAATTAAAGAGATAAAACGAGAACTTACCAGTGGCAAAATTCTGAGCGTGGAAGATATACAAAAATATCAACGGATAAACTCTCACAAAGGATTAAGTGATACAGTCAAGGGCTTAGCTAAAGAAGAATCTCAGTTGACTCCATTATATTTTATATTTACTCGGTTTTGGGTCAACTGTTTTGGTAATTCTGTTACTGTCACGCGGAGTATTTCTGTATTGTTCAGTCTCCTAGTATTTCCTGGTGTATATTGGGTATGTTTAGAATTATTTGGTTCATCATTGGTGGGGTGGATAGCTATGGCGCTAATAGCTATTTCACCCTTTCATGTTTTATATGCACAAGAAGCTAGACCTTACAGCTTATGGACAGCGACTATTCTCCTCTCAAGTGGAGCTTTTCTTCGAGCTATTAGAGTCCAAAGAAAAATGTAACTAGTCACTGCAATAAGAAACATTAATTGAGAATGGACAAAAAGGAGACAGGGACTATATTATAGAGTGGAGGAGAAGTAAGGAAGACATCCAGCCCAAGTAAGATGAATAACCAGGAT